>OOCB01000390.1_pt1 | contig 71524 bp, 78 predicted proteins | sample 1671351 | NCBI WGS metagenome assembly OOCB01 (sample SAMN06348148, study PRJEB24527) | human gut metagenome | biome: human gut; feature: ankylosing spondylitis patient; material: feces | host: Homo sapiens | place: China | collected 2015-10 | reverse complement strand
GAAGTGAACAAGGGAGAATTTCTCAGTATCATGGGACCTTCCGGTTGCGGAAAATCTACGTTGCTGAACATTATGGGCTTACTGGATGCACCCACCAGCGGCACTATCGAAATAGCCGGTACGAAAGTAGACGGCATGAAGGACAAGGAGCTGGCTGCTTTCCGTAACCGGAAGTTGGGTTTTGTGTTCCAGTCTTTCCATCTGATTAATTCGCTGAATGTGCTGGATAATGTGGAGTTGCCTTTGCTCTATAGAAAGGTGTCTGCCAAGGAACGTCGTCATCTGGCGGAAGAGGTATTGAAGAAGGTCGGTTTGAGCCACCGCATGCGCCACATGCCTACACAGCTTTCCGGCGGTCAATGCCAGCGTGTAGCCATTGCCCGTGCCATTATCGGCAACCCGGAGATAATCCTCGCCGATGAGCCCACCGGTAACCTAGACTCCAAGATGGGTGCCGAAGTCATGGAACTGTTGCATCAACTGAACAAGGAAGACGGACGTACCATCGTGATGGTGACCCACAATGAAGAGCAGGCCAAACAGACCTCACGCACCGTCCGCTTCTTCGACGGACGTCAGGTGGAATAATTACTGCTTAGTCAACTGTCAACTATTAATTATCAACTATCAATAAATGAAATGCAAACCGTAAGACAAGCTTTTACAATCTTGAAGCAGAATCCGCTGCTAAGTACGATTTCCATATTGGGTACGGCCTTTGCTATCACCATGATTATGGCTATTGTGATTACTTGGCAGACAAAATATGCTGACTTGGAACCGGAAGTGAACCGCAGTCGGTGTCTTTACTTTTCCGCTATGCACGTATACGACAAGGAAAAGGACGGCAATAATAATTGGAGTAATCCTTCGGCGGCATTTATGAAAGAATGCGTGCAGCCGGTGCCCGAAGTGGAATACTGTACGGCATTTTCCCCAGCCGGTTTGTCGTTGGCTTCGTTGACTGACGGTAACAATCGGGTGAAAGTGGATGCTATGCGGACAGATCCCGACTTCTGGAAAGTGTTCAGCATGCAGTTTCTTGCCGGACGCGGCTTCAGCGAAGCCGACCGTGCTGGAGAAAGCAAGGCTGTAGTAGTCTGTGCGTCTGTAGCGCGGAAACTGTATGGAAGTACAGATGTAGTGGGACAGGAATTCCTGCTGAACCGGGAACTTGCACGTATCGTGGGAGTGGTGAAAGATGTTTCCGTCACTGCTAAGGATGCATACGCACAAGTGTGGGGTATGTACAGTGCCGACGAACTGAAAATTACCGGAGTCCACAGTTATTTGGGAGGCATGCAGATTGCTGTATTGGCACGTACATCTGATGACTTTCCTGCCATCCGGGAGGGCATTGCCAAGCAGGTGGAACGTGTTAATGCCGGATTGGGCAACAAACAGATAGACATCATGGAACAGCCGGACAATATCGTGGCGCACGTCAACCACGTATGGGCTAATGTAGGGCCAGACTTGACAATGCTTTATCTTCAATATGCCGTAGCTTTATTTATCATTTTGTTGGTACCGTCACTCAATTTGTGTGGCTTGAGTAACAGCCGCATGCAGCAACGTATTACCGAATTAGGTGTACGTAAGGCTTTTGGAGGAACGAAAAGCGTGCTTGTGCGGCAGATACTGAACGAAAATCTGATGTTGACATTACTGGGTGGAGTAGTGGGACTGCTTTTCAGTTATTTGGCAGTATATGCCATGCGTATGTGGCTGTTCACCAATAATCAGAATGTGGGTACGTCGGGCGAGCTCAGCTTGAACATGGAGGCGCTGTTTAGTCCGTGGGTATTCCTGCTGGCATTTGTTTTCTGTGTGGTCATCAATCTGTTGAGTGCGGCACTGCCTGCATGGATAGCGGCACGGCACACTATTGTAGATTCTTTGAATGATAAATAGAAGGAGGTACTTGATATGAAATTTACGATACATAACTTACGTATGATAAAGGCACGCTTCAGCAGTAACGGCTGGGTATTGGCTGAATTGTTCTTGGTATTCATCGTGATGTGGTTCCTCTGTGACTCACTGGGATGCATGAAATATACTTTCTACCGTCCGCTGGGTTATAATATTGAACATGTCTATAAATTATCCACCGTTGTAGGTGGAGAAAGTCGGGATACGAGTCTGACTGATGCCGATAAATATCTGGGTATATTGGCGAAATTGGAACAAGAGCCTTCCGTAGAGGCAGCTGCCCTTTGTTATTGGAGCCTTCCGATGAGTGGCAGTAATAGTTACAATGCGTTGGTTGTGCAAGATACTTCCTGGGTGCAAGGACGCTGTATTTATACGACTGGAGGATATATGGATGTTTTCCGGATAAGTGAGGACCCGCGTCACCCGTTCCGGGACACTCCCGCAGGATGGAACAATGTGACACTGAGTAATGCCGCTTTTGAACGTTTTCGTAAGAAAATGCCGGAGTTTTCGCAGACTACGCCGTTAGGTAATGGTGATTCTGTTACAATCATCAAGCAGATGGGGAAGACCGGTGCTTTCCGTTCCTATCGTTATGGAGTTGAGGAACCTTGGTTCTTTTATCATTTGGGAGAGAATATGATTAAGGCAGAGTTTGCCGACAATTGGTCGCAGATTGTTTTCCGCGTGAAGCCTGCTGCCGACGGACCGGATTATCGGGAGAAGTTTCTGCGCGAAATAGCGCCTAAACTGGACACGGACAATGCGTTTGTGGCAGATGCCGCTCCCTATACTGAACAACAGTTGCAGTTCGAGGTGATGAATGGCGATACGGATAAGGTGAACAGTCAGGCTGTGGTGGTGCTCTTCCTGCTGGTGAATGTATTTTTGGGGTTAATAGGCACCTTTTGGTTCCGTACTCGCCGCCGCCGTTCGGAGATAGCTCTACGGATGGCGATGGGCAGTACGCGTGGCGGTGTGTTTCGTTTACTGATAGGTGAGGGGTTACTGTTATTGGCGTTAGTGACATTGCCTGCCATGGTTGTATGCTACAATGTGGGGATGGCGGAATTTACTATAGGACGTACCTCTCTCATATCCACTTGGCCGATAGAGTGGAGTGTGATACGCTTCCTTGCAGGTTCTCTAGGGGCTTGGTTACTGATAGCTCTGATGGTAGTGATTGGAATATGGTTTCCGGCACGGCAGGCTATGAAGATTGAGCCGGCAGAGGCGTTGCATGAAGAGTAGTATGAAAAACAATAGAGGATTAACAATAAAAAAGAAGAAAAATGAAAACTAATATAGTAGGTATTATCATTGCATTGATATTGACATTTGTAGGTATGCTGAGTGTTTATGCACAAGATACCAAAGTGAGTGAAGTGCGCAAAGTGGATGCCTTTTCGTCCATTGAGATAACGTCTGTGGGAACAATTTATTTTACACAGAGTGACACTTATTCTTTCAAGATTGAAGGTAAGGAGAAGCACGTGAAGAATACAGAAACCACAGTGAAGGACGGCTGTCTGCTGATAGGCTTCAAGGATAGGAAAAACAAGAGCATGAGAAATCAGAAAGATGGCGTGACCATTTGGATTTCGGCTCCTGATTTGAAGAAGGTGGAGTTTACCGGTGTAGGGGAATTCAATTGTGAGAAGCCCTTGAAACTGGATGAAGTGTCATTTGAGGTAAAGGGAGTGGGTGAAGTGAATGTATCCGATTTGACGTGTGACGAGCTGAAAGTTACTTTACGCGGAGTAGGTAGCGCCGATATTCATGTAGTCTGCGATTATTTGACTGCCAGAATGAGTGGTGTGGGTGACGTCACTTTGAGCGGAACTGCCGGGCATGCTGACATTTCTAAAGGAGGCATAGGCGGAGTGAATACATGTAACCTGAAGGTGGGCCGTTGAGTAGCGGTAACACCAATCGTAAATAGTAAATCGTCTAATCGTAAATATCAATATGATAAAGCAATACTTCACACAAGCCTGGGCACAGTTGCGGCAGCAACCGATGATTAGTGCCGTCAGCATAGCCGGTACGGCACTTGCCATCTTCCTCATCATGCTGGTGGTGATGATGCAGCAGGTGAAGGTAGCTCCGTTTGCTCCGGAGAGCAACCGCGACCGCTTTCTACATGTGCATTATATGAGCATCACCAACAAAAGCTGGGGAGAGGGAAACAGTTCCAACGGACCGATGGGGATAAAGACTGCGCTTGAGTGCTTCAAATCGCTGAAGACCCCCGAAGCAGTAACGATTTATACCTGTATGGTCATTTCTACCCCCGTGAATCTGCCGGGACAACCTGCAACGGGTATCGACCTGTTGCAGACAGATGATACTTTCTGGCGTGTGTTTGATTTCTCTTTTGTTGCCGGGAAACCTTATGACCAGGCTACATTCGATGCCGGACTACCTGTAGCGGTAATTACGGAAAGTGTAGCGCGCAGGTTATTCCAGACAACGGAGGCTGTTGGTCGCGAATTCCTTTTGAACCATGCTCCTTATACAGTGTCCGGTGTAGTGAAGGATGTTTCTACTTTGGCCAACACTGCCTATGCGCAGGTATGGGTGCCCTATACTTCTACTGAGATAACGAAAAGCACATGGAGTGATGAGCATATGGGGATGATGAGCGTTACCATTCTGGCGAAAAGCCGTGATGATTTTCCTGCTATTCGTGAGGAGACGGAACGCCGCCGTCAGGAGTACGACACTGTAATTGGCGAGAATGGTTATTCGTTGATTTACCGTAACCGTCCTTATGACCAGGAGAAAAATGCCGCAGGAATGGCTGCCAACATCGAACCGGACGTGGACCAGGCACGCAGGCAGCGTCTCATTATCTTCATCATTCTACTGATTGTTCCTGCCATCAACCTCAGCTCGATGACGCAGAGCCGTCTGCGCCAGCGTGTGGCAGAGATTGGTGTGCGCCGGGCATTCGGTTCAACGAGACTGGAACTGATGGGGCAAATCATTGCAGAAAATCTGGTGGTGACATTGCTGGCAGGGGTGATGGGATTGTTGCTGAGTGTAGCATTCGCTTATTTGGGAAATACACTGCTGTTTGCGCAGGAATTCAGCCAGACGCTGAGTCCTCCGGCAGTGGATGCAAGCATATTGCTGCATGGCTCCACCTTTGGCTGGGCGTTGTTGTTCTGCTTTGTGCTGAACTTACTAAGTTCCGGTATTCCCGCATGGCGTGCATCAAGAATAGGGATTGTAAATGCATTGGGCGGACGTTTGCATAAATAACTCCATCACAAAACATTAATCATTGAAGAAAATGACTAAGAAACTTCTTACACAGATAAAGAATGAATGGCTCTCAAACCTATGGTTGGTGTTGGAGTTATTGGTAGTGAGTGTAGTGATGTGGTACGTGGTAGACTATCTCTACACGCGCGCCGCCACCTATCTGGAGCCGAGAGGCTTTAATATAGAGCACTGCTACCTTATAGAGTTGGGGGAACTGACACCCAAAAGTCCCGACTACATAGCCGGGCATACCTCTCAGCAGACCCACGATGACATAGCCGAGTTGTTGGAGCGTCTGCGTCGTCGGCCGGAGATAGAAGCGGTCAGCCTTTCGCAGAATTCGTATCCTTACAACGGAAGCAATTCAGGCGCTGAAGTAAGCTATGACACTTTGCGTTCTCCCGGTTGGACCATCCGCAGGTTAGTGACACCGGACTTTCCCCGTGTATTCCGCTATCGGGGCACGCGTGGCGAGACACCCGAACAATTGGCTGAAATGTTGGAGCGCGGGGAGTTTATGGCTTCGGATAACCTCTACCGGAAATACGACCGCCGGATGACAGATCTCGTAGGCCAGCGGTTCTATCTTTTTGGTGATACTACGAAGACCTACCGGCTGGGTGCTGCACTGCAAAATGTACGCTATCACGATTATGACCAGGCGCGAAGCTCATATTCCATGATGGTGAAGCAGAGTTTCTACTATATCGGTCTCGAACTTTGTGTCCGCGTCCGTGAAGGGCAGGACAATGACTTCATTGAGAAGCTGAAGGCAGACAGTGAGAGCCAGTTCCGCGTAGGCAACATCTTCATTTCGGAGATACGTTCTTTCAAGGATATTCGTCGCAACTACCAGCAGGCATGGACCAATGACATCCGTAACTATGTGATGGGTATGGGATTCCTACTGCTGAACATTTTCCTCGGCTTGCTCGGAACATTCTGGTTCCGTACGCAGCAACGCCGTTCGGAGATAGCACTGCACAAAGCGCATGGAGCGACAGACCGTGCCATCTTCAGCCGGCTGCTTAGTGAAGGGATATTGTTGTTGGCAATTGTCACCCCCGTTGCATTGCTCATCGATTATAATCTTGCACACCTGGAGTTGAATTCCTGGAGGAACGGTACGACGTTGGAGTGGGACCGCCTGCTGCTCTGTGCTGCCATCAGCTTTGTGCTGATTACCCTAATGATTGTCATCGGTATAGGTATTCCTGCCCGCAAGGCGATGAAGGTGCAGCCTGCCGAAGCATTGCACGATGAATAGAAAGCTATGGAACAAATTTTAGCTCTTATCCGCCAGAATCCCTTTTTCAGTGCTGTTTCCGTCATCGGTACGGCAGTGAGTATAACCTTTGTCATGGTCATTTACATGGTGTATGACATCCAGACGGCTGACTTGGCTCCCGAGTCGCACCGCAGTAGCATGGTATATTCTTCTTATGGATACTCTTACCGCAAGTCCGACCACAGCAATTCCAATACGGGCATGTCTTATCGGGCTGTCAACGCTATTTTTGCAGAACTTCCGGGTGCGGAACTTGTCACCTATCTGGGACCTACCTATCTTAGATACTGTGGGGATTCGCCCGTGCGGGGAATGCGCCGTACGGTTCGTCAGGTGGATTTGAACTATTGGCGTGTCTACGATATCCCTCTTGTGGCGGGCCGTCTTTTCAGTACCGAAGAGTTCGATGCTTGCCGGGATGTCGTGGTTATAGGCGAACAGCTTGCCCGCGAAGCTTTCGGGTCTGCCGAAGCAGCCATTGGCAAAAATTATTTTGTCAACTTTCGCCCTAAGCGCATTGTCGGGGTCACCAAGGATGTGAGCTCTCTGTTCACATTTGCCTATGGAGAGTTGTGGATGCCTTATTCCACCCGGGATTCCGGTCTGGGCAGTGAAGGGCTACGGGGAGATTTCGAGGCTGTGGCCCTTGTCAAGCCCGGTGTCGGCAGAGAGGAACTCAAGCGGCAGATAGAACAGTCGCTTGCCCGCTTCAACGAGATACTGGTCGAATATGAACTGGAGCTTCCCGACCTCAGCACCTATACGGAACGGCAGTTCTTCCGTAATGACACGATGAGTCCTGCCGTAACCTGCATCATCCTGGGTTTGATATTGCTTATTGTGCCCGCTATCAATGTCAGCGGACTTATATCTTCGCAAATGTCCCGTCGCATGGCTGAGCTTGCGGTAAGGAAAGCATACGGCGCCAGCCGTTCTACCTTGATGGTGCAGTTGCTCCGCGAGAACCTGGCCTTGGCATTTGCCGGCGCATTGCTCGGTTTTCTCTTTTCGTGCATATTCCTATGGCTGGGTAAGGACTGGATGCTTGGCGATGGTGCTCCCGGAACGAATTTTGATGTAAGCGTCTGGCTCTTCCTCCGTCCTGCGGTTTTCGTGGCTGTATTGGTGGTGTGTCTGTTGTTCAACCTGCTTTCTGTGTTTATTCCTGCCTGGCATGCCACCCGTCGCCCTATAGCCGAGGTTCTTGGCGGAGAATGAGCGGATAAACGAATCCCAATTAAAACAGTAACGAGTATGATACATTCTATTTTACACCAGATATGGAACCAGCGCCGCAGTAACGGCTGGCTGTTTGCCGAGCTGTTGATTGTATTTACATTGATGTGGTATTGTGTGGATGTACTCTATGGCTTTGCCCATGCAGAACGGCAGCCTAAGGGGTATGATTTGGAGCATGTCTATAAGATAAGGATTTCCTGCAATCCCACACAGATAGTGCCGTGCACGTCGGAAGACAGCCTGCAGACCTTCTGGTTCAAGCCGATGGAGGAAGTGCTCCGGCGTATCAGGCAATATCCTGCAGTGGAAAGTGCTGCCACGTGGCTGGGTACCGATACTTATACCCGCGGGCGTGTTTACCAGGGGTATACGACGGACAGCGTGCATGTTGTCGAGACTACAGTGCGCTATGTGTCTCCCGAATATTTCGACGTCATGCGCATTCCGCTGTTGCAGGGGAATGTCTCGGATTGGAATTCCACTGCCAGTCCTCTGCCTGCCGTGGTGACCCGTGATTTGGCAGACAGCCTTTTCCTGACAAGTGCCGAGGCGGTGGGTCGCGAGTTCCTGGATTATTACAACGGAGGTCTTCGTTACCGTGTTTCCGCAGTCTGTGCTTTGCAGAAGACGGATGATTATGCCCGTTACGGGCCTTTTGTACTGACTCCTTTCCCCAGTTGGTTTTATAAGGACCAGTACCTTCCGTTCATTTCCCTACGGATACGCCCGGAGGCGGATACGGATAATTTTGCAGCCTGTTTTTATCAGGATATGACATCGCAGTTGCAGGTCACTCCATTCTATCTTTTCGACATACAGAGCTACAAAGAACAGAAAATAGAACGGGATGCTGCTGAAGGAATAACTCCATACATTCGCAGTGCAAGGCTCATTGTAGTATTCTTCGTTTTCAATGTATTCATCGGGCTGATGGGAACTTTCTGGTTCCGTACCCGCCACCGTCGCAGCGAGATTGCTTTGCGCATGGCCATGGGCAGCAGCCGCGGAAGAATACGCTGGCAATTGCTGGGTGAAGGGTTGCTGCTGTTGGCACTTGCTTCCATCCCCGCTTTGATGATATGTATCAATATGGTTATGGCAGATGTCACTTTTACGGAAGCCACGGATGCCACTTGGGGGAGATTTGTCATATGCGTTTCTATTGTCTGGATATTGATGGCATTGATGGTGATTGCAGGAATCTGGTATCCGGCTTCACGGGCCATGAAGGTACAGCCTGCCGAAGCATTGCACGATGAGTGAGTTTTTTTTGAATAATCTGTGCTCATTCTCAATATAACTTGTATATTTGCGTGACGAATAAGAGTTTTGCGTTGAGTATACAAAATCTATATTATGATGAAACGCCTTTTCTTTCCATTGTTTGCAGGCTTGTTGTGGTTGATGTCGGGAACACTTTCGGCTACGGAACGTACGTACAATGTACTTTTCATACAGTCCTATACAAAAAATACTCCTTGGCACAGCCTTCTGACAGAAAATTTGGAGAACGGACTGGACAAGGGGGGAGTTAAAGCCAATATCACTACTGAATATCTGAATGCCGATTACTGGTCTTTCGCTTCCGAGTGCTTCATCATGCGCCGCATCTGCGAGCGTGCCAGGCAACGGAAAACGGACTTGATTGTGACCTCCAGCGATGAGGCTTTCTTCACATTGACCCATTGCGGTGATTCCCTGCCTTATCAGATACCGGTAGTGGTTTCGGGTATCAAATACCCGGATGAGAGAGTCTTTGAAAGAATGCCCAACGTCTCCGGCTATGTTTCGAAAACGGATTTCGATGTCTTGCTGGATGCGGCTGTCCGCATGTTTCCTTCCCGCAGGGAGTTGGTCTGTCTGTCCGACAGCAGTTTCCTGAGCCTTAAAGGGGTTAAGGCTGTGGAGGAATCCTGGGAACGCATAAAGAGCAACTATCCGGAGCATGAGTTGAAAGTGCTGAATGTGCAGGCCAAGTCCTTGAACTCTATCATCACTTCCATTTGCTATGACTACAATGCCTACAAGCATATTGTCATTGCTCCCAAATGGATTCCCTTTCTTTCCTTGAAGTTGAAGGCCCCCGTGTTTACCAGCCAGAACCTGGCTATGACGAACGGTGTTCTGTGTGTGTATGATGCCGTTCCCGGAGAGGATGCTTTTGCTGCCGGCCGGCAGGCTGCAAGTATTTTGAAGGGCAAGTCACCCGCCTCATTGGAAGTAAAGGACTTTGGGGGCAAGTTGCTGTTCGATTACAAACAGTTGCAGTTTTTCCGTGTGGACACGAACCGTGCGGAGAGCAAGGGCATCATTTTGAATATACCGTTGATGGAGCGTTACCGTGTCTGGTTCATTCTGTTCTATTCGCTGATTGTCGGGGCATTGGTGCTGCTGGTTGCCTGGCTTTTCCGTGCCAACCGCAGGGAGTCGCGTAAGCGCATACATGCCCAGACCCGCTTGTTGATACAGCACCGCCTGGTGGAGCAGCGCGACGAGTTCGACAATATCTTCTGTTCCATTCGCGACGGCTTGATTACGTATGATACCGACCTGCGCATCCATTTTGTCAACCGTCCGTTGTTACAGATGTTGGGACTTTCTTCCGAAACCTATACGTCCCGTTTCTATGAAGGGCAGATGGCCGGCTCCATTTTCAGGATTTACATGAATGGAGAAAACATCCTGCAGGACTTGTTGAAGAAAGTACGTACCGGAAAGAGACCTATTCCTATTCCGGAGAAAGCCTTCATGCAGGAAAACCATCAGGGAACGTATTTCCCCGTTTCCGGCGAGGTAGTACCTATCTTTGCCAATGAAAAGATGACGGGAATGGCGATTGTATGCCGCAATATCTCCGAAGAAGAGATGCAGAGACGCTTCTTCAATATGGCGGTGGAGGAAAGCTCCATTTATCCGTGGCAGTACAACATGCATATGAACCGTTTCCATTTCCCGGGTGGATTGCTGCGCCGTTTCGGGTATACCGATGATACGGACTTGCTGGCACGTGATGAGATGGACACCCTTATACATCCGGAAGACTTGCTGCATACGCGCAGGAATTTTGATGCCATTCTGTTGGGTAATGAAATCAATTCACGGATGAGTTTCCGGTTGAAGAGTGTGGATGGGAGCTATGAATGGTGGGAGTTCCGCAGTACCGCTTATGACGGACTGACGGTTGATACCCCATACATGGTATTGGGAGTATGCCAGAGCATCCAGCGTTACAAGGATACGGAAGAGGCCTTGATTGCCGCACGTGACCGTGCCTTGCAGGCCGACAAGCTCAAATCTGCGTTCCTTGCCAATATGAGCCATGAGATACGCACCCCTTTGAATGCCATTGTCGGCTTCTCGGATTTGTTGAAGGATTTGGACGCTTTTTCTCCGGAAGAGGTAAAGCAGTTCGTCGAAACAATCAACATCAACTGTACATTGCTGCTGGCGTTGATAAACGATATTCTGGACCTCTCGCGCATAGAATCGGGCACGATGGACTTTAAGTTCGGAGCATTCAACCTGGCGTTTATCATGCAGGAGGTCCATGAATCCCAGCGTCTGAGTATGCCTCGGGATGTAGAGCTGCGTATAGAGATTCCGGAAGGGGAAGACAAATTGGTCATCACCGATTCCGTCCGCTTGAAGCAGGTCGTGAACAACCTGATAAACAATGCCAAGAAATTCACGGTAACGGGCAGCATCACCTTCGGCTATGTCACGAACCGGGAAGGATATACCACCATCTTTGTCGAAGACACGGGAAGCGGTATCTCTGAAGACGCCCAGAAACATATCTTCGAACGCTTTTACAAAGAAGACAGCTTTACGCAGGGCGCCGGTTTGGGGCTGAGCATTTGCCAGACCATCGTAGACCGCCTGCATGGTTCTATCTCGGTCTCCTCAGAGTTGGGAAAAGGAACGCGTTTCGAGGTGGTGATACCGGATGCGAACGAGTAATCATTCAATCCGTTTGCAGGCATTGGCTTGCAGGAACTCTTCCAATATATCCTCGTAATTGCCATACAGCATGATGTGGTGGTTGCCCAGCGGTGTCTTGAGGAAATAGTCGGCAGGGGAGTTCATTTTTATCCGCACTTGGGTGCGGCACATATTGATGTAGTTTGTATTCTCAACAAGCGTGCCGGTGCTCAAGTAATATTCGTCCAGGCTTTCGCTTCCGCATTTTACGATGGTTACATCTCCCGTCGGCAGGATTCCCTGAATACCGATGCCGCTTTCCGTCTCAAAATGGTTGCGTATGATGAACTGCTCCGTTTGTGCGATGCCGATGGTGCAGTGTGCCAATATGATTTCATTGGTACGGGCATTTATCATGGAAGGATTGGCCATGAAGGAGTTTTTCCCCGTCAGCACTTTTACGGCCAGCATGGTGAAGACGGATTGCAAATCGCCTTCACATCCGGCAATGATTCCTTCGTCGTTCAGCAAGGCAAGGGCAAGGCAGCCGGTGGTTCCCGTTTGGTCTATCAGGCGGAAGCAGCTGAGGGTAATGGCGCTCAGTCGCTCTTCCTCTACAATCCTCTTGATGGCTCGATACAGCCGCATGGCTTTTATCATGTCTTCGGGGCTTGCCTCTCGGCAGGCAAGCGCTTTTCCTGCCAGTCCGGCGCATGCTTCGCCCACCTCGTCGTCCGTTATCTGTCCGTAGTATTCATAAATGCGGTCCAATGAGACGTCTGTGTACTCGATACCCCAGCGGCGTTTGGCAAGCAGATAATCCACATTGCTGGCAACGAGCCAGCTGGACGGAGTGCCCATTACGCCGATGCGCATGCCGAAAAGGCTGCGTTGTGCCACGAAATTGCTGTGCAGGACAAAAATACGCTTGATGGTCTCGGGGAGCTCTCCGTGAAGAATCTCGCTTTTCATTCCCCGGCCGCGCAGCCAGGAAGATATTTCGAGAGCGGCGGCCAGTGAGTTCTGCATGCCGTCTGCCAAGAGGATGGCGGGGCGGGGAAGGGATTCGAAATGCTGGATTACCAGCCGTTCCACACCTCCGGTGGCAATGAATATAATACTGAAGTCATCGGGTGATAACTTGTCTATGTCTTTGTAATCAATGAAGTTGACGGTAAAGTATTTTTCCAATTCAGTCAATATCACTTCGTGGGAGCTACGGACTGATGCTTGTTTATGCAGTATGGAAGCAAAAGTTATAAGGTTGATGACCATGGTGTTATTTACTATTTGACTATTTACTATTTACAATTGATTCTACTTGGCTCGTTTGCTTTTTCAAAGATACAAGTTTCTGTTTACATATCATAGAGTTTTTACGATAGATAAGTTTTTTAAAGTTTTTATGGTCTTGCCTTCCTTTTGGTTTCAAATAATTCGCTACATTTGCAACTTTAATGATAAAGTGATAGCAATATCACCTATAAATACTCTATTAAATAGTAAATCATAAATCGTCAAATAGTAAATAAACCTCATGCCAACAATATCTATTCGCGGAATGGAGATGCCCGCATCTCCTATCAGAAAACTGGCTCCTCTGGCAGATGCTGCCAAGCAGAGGGGTATACATGTATTTCACCTGAACATCGGTCAACCCGACCTGCCTACTCCGGAAGTCGCGATTGAAGCGATACGGAACATCGACCGGAAAGTTCTGGAATACAGTCCCAGTGCGGGATATCGCAGTTACCGCGAGAAGTTGGTGGGTTACTATGCAAAGTACAATATCAATCTGACTGCAGACGACATCATCATCACTTCCGGTGGCTCGGAGGCGGTGTTGTTCTCTTTCCTGGCTTGCCTCAATCCGGGGGATGAAATCATTGTTCCCGAGCCGGCCTATGCCAATTATATGGCGTTTGCCATCTCTGCCGGAGCCAAGATACGCACCATTGCCACGACCATCGAAGAGGGTTTCTCGTTGCCCAAGGTAGAGAAGTTCGAGGAGTTGATTAACGAGCGCACGCGTGCTATTTTGATTTGCAATCCTAACAATCCTACGGGTTACCTCTATACACGCCGTGAAATGAACCAGATTCGCGACCTTGTGAAGAAGTACGATTTGTTCCTCTTCTCGGACGAGGTGTACCGTGAATTTATTTATACGGGTTCTCCCTATATCTCTGCCTGCCATCTGGAAGGCATTGAGAACAATGTGGTGCTGATTGATTCCGTGTCCAAGCGCTATTCGGAGTGCGGTATCCGCATCGGTGCCCTGATAACGAAGAACAAGGAAATCCGGGATGCTGTCATGAAGTTCTGCCAGGCGCGTCTCAGTCCTCCATTGATTGGCCAGATCGCCGCAGAAGCATCGTTGGATGCTGATGAGGATTATCTGCGCGACACATACGATGAATATGTAGAACGCCGTAAATGCCTGATTGACGGATTGAACCGTATACCGGGCGTATATTCGCCCATCCCGATGGGAGCATTCTATACGGTGGCAAAGCTTCCGGTAGATGATTCGGACAAGTTCTGTGCCTGGTGTCTGTCGGAGTTCGAATACGAGGGACAGACGGTATTCATGGCGCCTGCGTCCGGATTCTATACTACGCCGGGTTCCGGTCGCAACGAAGTGCGTATCGCATACGTACTGAAGAAAGATGACTTGAACCGCGCCTTGTTTGTATTGCAAAAAGCATTGGAAGCCTATCCGGGAAGAGAAATGAAGGATTAGGGATTAATTTATGAACTTATCTCGCTTTATAGCGTTGCGCATTTATCGCAACTCGGAGCCGGGCAAGCAAGTTTCCCGTCCGGCTGTCCTTATTGCCATGGTGGGTATTGCCCTCGGACTGGCGGTGATGATTATTGCCGTGTCCGTCATTGTTGGCTTCAAGAGCGAGGTAAGGGATAAAATCGTGGGTTTCGGTGCCCATATCCAGATAGGCAACCTGGATGCTGCACGCTCTTATGAGACGCGCCCGGTGGTGGTGGGCGACAGCATGATGGCTGCGCTTTCCGATTATCCCGAAGTGAAGCATGTACAACGCTACTCCACCAAGCCGGGGATGATAAAGACCGCCGATGCCTTTCAGGGAATGGTGCTGAAAGGTGTGGGGCAGGAGTATGACAGCACCTTTTTCCACCGCCATCTGCTGGAGGGGGAGTTTCCGCAATTCAGCGATTCCGCTTCGTCCAACCGCGTAGTCATCTCAAAGTCTCTTGCCAACAAGCTGCAATTGAAACTCGGTGACAAGATAGACACCTACTTCATCCAGGACGATGTGCGTGCTCGCCGCCTGAAGATTGTAGGTATCTACCAAACCAACTTCTCCGAATACGACAACCTATTCCTGCTTACCGACCTCTATCTGGTGAATCGCCTGAACAACTGGGAGCCGGACCAGGTGAGCGGTGTGGAGCTGGAAATACGCGATTATGACAAGCTGGAAGAAACCACCTATGAGATAGCTGCCGATACGGATGAGAATCCCGACCGCTATGGTGCCGAGTATTGCGTCCGTAATGTAGAGCAGCTCAATCCCCAAATCTTTGCCTGGCTGGGCATCTTGGATGTCAACATCTGGGTCATTCTCATTCTGATGATTGGGGTGGCGGGTTTCACCATGGTATCCGGCCTGCTGATTATCATCATAGAGCGTACCTCCATGATAGGCGTGCTGAAGTCTTTGGGAGCCAATAACTTTACCATCCGTAAAGTCTTCCTTTGGTTTTCGGTCTTCCTCATTGGGAAAGGCATGCTTTGGGGGAACATAATCGGCCTTGCGTTCTATTTCGTGCAGCGCTGGTCCGGCTTGTTCAAGCTCGACCCTGAAACCTATTACATGGCTACTGTTCCGGTATCTTTCAATATCTGGCTGTTCCTGCTGCTGAATGCCGGCACATTGCTGGCTTCGGTCCTGATGTTGCTGGGCCCATCATTCCTGATTACACGCATCCATCCGGCAACTTCCATCCGTTACGAATAAGAGAATCACTTTCTCAGAAAATCGCTTTTCTTGCGGAACAGACAGTACCATTTCCAACGTAAAGACTGTATCGGCTGCAATAGGTCGAAAGCCGGTAGTGTGAAGTAATATCTGCGCTGTTCTTCCAGGTCGTGGGCAGTCTTGTTGACAATGACTGCCTGCATGGTGAAACGGAACAGGAACAAAAGAAAAGCGACGCCTGCTGCCAGCCAGTGGAAGTGCAGAATGCCGATGACCATCACGGCTATCCAGGATGCGTGGAATGCCAGGCGGGTCAGGGTCTCAAAACCGGCCAGCCAGCGTTGCATTCCATGATACAGCCGTGCTGTGGAGGCGTAGCCTATTTTCTCTTCTTTCCAGTCCTTGGTACGCAGAAGCGGCTGCATGCGCACAATGGCATTGGCATCCGTTTCTACCCGCGTGTTCTCCGGGGTAGCCACGTGGTTGATGAACAAATCGTCGTCTCCCCGTTGCAGGTTGAGGTGTGCGGAGAATCCTTTCTGTTGGTAGAAGAGTTCCTTCCGGTAGGCCAGGTTACGCCCGATGCCCATGTAGGGGCTGCCTGCCAGGGCAAATCCCAGATAGCGCATGGAAGTGAACAGATTGTCGAATGCCGCCCGTTTGTGCAGCCAGCCTTTGCCGCGTTCGTAGCCGCTGTATCCCAGCACCACTTGGGTACGTGATGTGAAGTTGCGTGCCATCAGTCGCAGCCATTGGTTGCTTTGGGGCATGCAGTTGGCATTGGTGAACACCAGCCAGTCATATTTGCTGGCCTTGATTCCAAGCGTCACGGCCAGCTTCTTGCGGCTGATGTAACGGGAGGAATCGGGTACGAAGCTGTGGTAGAGATGGGGATATTTCTCCTCGAGGATGGTCAGGTAATCCTCGCTCTCATCGGTGTTGCCGTCGTTAATGACGATGACTTCAAATTGGGGATAGTCCTGCTCCAGCACGGCGCCCAGGTTGCGGCGCAGATTCTCGGATTCCTCGCGGGCGCAGATGATGACGGATATGGGGGGCAGTTCCTGGGTGAAGTGCGTGTCTCCCTGCTTCACGGCACGGCTGCGCGCATGAATACGGTTGTAGAGACAGAGGTAGTAGATAATTTGAATAAGGAACAGACCACCCGCCGTAGCGAGTACGATAATTTCAGTTGAATCTAATGTAAATGCTTCCATGTGCAGTAGGACGTTTATGTGCTGCAAATTTACACAATTTCCGGCACTACCTCAAACTTTGTTCCGGGAAAGTGCTTGGACAAATACTGCTTGATGTATTTCATCGTGTCTTCCTGGATAGTCTTGTCCTCTACCGTGGGATAGAGGTTGTAGAGTACCGTATCGAGCGCGATGTCCCGGTTCTTGATGGCTTCGAAGCTCAGCAGGGTGTGGTTGATGCTGCCCAGCTTTCCGGAGGTGACAAAGATAAGCGGGTACTGCTTCTCCGCAATGTAGTCTATCGTCAGGAAATCTTCGGTAAGGGGAACCATCAGACCGCCGGCGCCTTCTACGAGCACGGTATCATAGCGATGGGAAAGTTCCCTGGTGGCACGCTCTATTTTTTCGAAGTCTATCGGGCGCTTGTCTATGCGGGCGGCGAGGTGGGGGGAGCAGGGGTAGGAGAATATCTCGGGCATGGTCAGCCCCTCTTTGTCTTCCGGCAGGTAGCCGGTTCCGGTGAGGCGGCGGTGCAGGTCGATGTCCTCGGAATGGCCGGTGTTGCCGGTCTGGATGAACTTTTGGGTGATGACGCGCAGGTCGCGTTGCATAAGCTCACGGGCATACCAGGCGGTGCAATAGCTTTTTCCGGCATCTGTATCAATGCCGCTGATGAAGTAGATGTTTTTTGTTTCCATTATTTTGTTTTTTTTCGTGCGATGATATAAATGGGGTGATAGGTCAGGTTTACGTTGCCTGCGGCATCACTGAACCGGGTTGTGTATTCTTTGCAGAAGGATTGCAGGCGGCTGCGCGTCCATATCCTTTTTTCCGTTCCCGTCACTCCGGTTTGCTTCAGATGCTTCAGCACTGCCTGAGGGGTGGGGAAGGGCAGGGTTACTACCTCTTCCTCGGCATGGAGAATATCGAAGTGGGGAGACAGCAGGGCTTGCAGCTCCTCAACGGAGAGATAGTCCAGCCCATGCCCCGTCAGTTGGCGTATTTCGTGCATGTTTGTGGTGCCGAAGGTGCTGAAGGCAAGCAGGCCGTCTGCCACCAGTGCTTGGTGGCAGCGGGTGAAGAAAGCACCTGGGTCGTTGAACCATTGTAGGGTGGAGCACGAGGTTATCAGGTCGGTTTCTCCGGGGAAGTCGATGGCTTCGGCATCACCGGGGACGAACTGCACGGTAGTGCCGTCGCAAAGTTCCTTGACGCACTCTTCCATTTCCCGGCACAAGTCGTTCAGCAGCAGGGTTTCCGGTTGCAAGGTGTGGAGGAGGATACGCGAGTAGCTTCCCGTTCCGCAGCCAAACTCTACGACACGGCGGAAACGTGTGTATGGTTCCTTTATGAGCTGCATCATCTTCTCGGCGACTTGTTGCTGCACGCGGGCCTCCCGGGTATAGGTATTCCGGGCTTTGGCAAAGCGGGAGGCTATCAGTTGTTTGTCCATCGGGTTCAGTGGCTTGTCCATAGGTCTTGCAGGTAATGTCTGAATAACTCTTCCTGATAGTGGGCATCCTCCGTTTGCAGCACGGGGGTGCCGAGTGTTTCCCAGGCTTGCAGCTGGTTGGCTGGTGGAATGATGCGGTCGTTGCCTCCCGTTACTGCCTGCTGCCAGTGGAAGGTGGCAGCAGGCAGTGTGTGGTACATCTTCTCAATCTCCGTCAACTCATCTCTCAACTCTTCCAGCGGACGGCGGGGAGTGATTTCCAGGAAAGCTTTGAAGGCTGCTCCGTTGGCGCACATGCGGCGGAGGAATTTGTGCAGTGAAGCCCCGGTCAGTCCGTCCAATGTCCCGTGGTAGATGGCGGGTGGAATACCCATATGCTGGTCTATGGGGTAGGGTGTTCCGTTGATGGCGATGCTGTTTGCCATATGGATACCTTCGCCGGACGTACCTGGCGATGAGAGCTGTGGCATGGTCTGCGAAGCCGCCCATACCCCCATAGACCAGCCGATGAGGTTGATTTCGCGGTATTTTTCCAGTCCGGAGGCGTCAAAATCCAGTGTGCGGTAGTCATAGCACACCATGAAGTCGCTGGCTGCCGGACGATACATTTTGAAAGGAGTCTCATCGGCTCCCCAGCCGGCAAAGAACAGCAATAGCCGGGGATGATGTTCGTGTATAATGTAACTTTGTTTCATCTGTTTTTAGAATCGTATAGCGTTAGTATTCTTCTCTTCCTTTAGGGGAATAAGGGGGATCAGTTCTCCAATCTCATCTTCCCGTATGTCCGCTGTCAATGAGAAGCGGATGCGTGATGTTCCTTCGGGCACCGTGGGCGGGCGCACCGGCAGTGCATAGAACCCATGCCTCTGCAGCAGCTCTGCACACAGCACGGTGTCGGCACTGGGGCCGATAATCAGTGGGACGATATGGCTTGCGCTGGGGCATCCGTACCCTTTGGCTTGTAATGCTTCGCGCAGCGTCCGGCCGATTCTTGCCAGATGCTCGCGGCGGTTCTGCATTCCGGCAAGTTTCCGCACGATAAACAGTGTCCAGGCAATACTTGTCGGAGGCAATGCCGTGGTGAAGATGAAGGTTCGCATCCGGTTGACGAGATACTCGCGTATCGTCCGGCAGCAGGCGATGTATGCGCCGGCAGACGCCGCTGCCTTGCCGAAGGTGCCCACGAGGAAATCTATATCCCGGATGCATCCGGTTTCTTCGGCGCAGCCCAGACCGCGCAGTCCCCTTACGCCGAATGCATGGGCTTCGTCCACATAGAGCAGTACGTTGGAGTATCTTTTTTTCAAACGCACCAATGCCGTGAGGTCGGCTTGGTCACCGTCCATGCTGAAGATGCTTTCTGTGACGATAATCAATTGCCGGAATGTTGCATGGTGTTGTTCCAGCAGGCGTTCCAGTTGTACCAGGTCGTTGTGGCGGAAGCGGATGCAGCGTGCGGTGGATAGGCGGATGCCGTCGATGATGCTGGCATGCACCAGCTTGTCTGCCAGTATCAGGGTTTGTGTATCGCTCACGGCGGGTAGAATCCCCATATTGGCATGATAGCCGCTATTGAGCACCAGTGCTGTCTCTGTGCCGAAAAGTGTGGCGAGTTCCGTCTCCAGCTCTTCGTAAATCCCGAAGTTCCCCGTCAGCAGGCGGGAGGAGGAGGAAGTCGGCAGGAAGGTGTCCGGTGTCAGTGTCTGCAGGAATTCTTCCTTCAGCTGGCGGTCGGCAGCCAGACCCAGATAGTCGTTGGACGAAAGGTTCAGCATATGCCGGCCATCGGCTACAACCGTGCGTCCCTCGTGTGTCAGTTGCGGCAGGCGGCGCAGGTTGCTGTGTTCTTTCAATGTTTGCAGCTCTTGCTGCATATAGTTAGTTACGTTCATAAATTCTTGATATAATAATTTTCCCTTTATCCTCTCAATTCATTTCCTGTATAATTTTCATCAACCCTCCCGTCAGCTTCCTCAGCTGTTCCGGCTCTATAATGAACGGAGGCATCAGGTATACCAATCTTCCGAACGGGCGTACCCAGATTCCCTCCTCAACGAAGCGTTTTTGCATCCACGCCATGTCTACGGGTTCTTTTGTCTCAATCACCCCGATGGCTCCCAGCACACGTACATCCGTCACTTGCGGTAATCGGCGTGCCGGTTCAAGCTCTTCTTGCAGTTGCCGGCTGATGCGAGTCACCTTGCCTTGCCAGTCGTATTCGGGCGAGGTCAGCAGCTTCACCGAAGCGCACGCCACGGCGCATGCCAGTGGATTCCCCATAAAGGTGGGTCCGTGCATAAACACCTCCGGTGTATGGTTGGAGATGGTATCCGCCACTTCATTCGTCGTCAGTACGGCAGACAGCGTCATGTATCCGCCCGTTATGGCCTTTCCTATGCACATGATGTCCGGTTCTACACCCGCGTGCTCCCAGGCAAAGAGTTTTCCCGTCCGTCCGAAGCCCGTGGCTATCTCATCGAATATCAGCAGCAGGCCATGTTCCTTGCATATCTGTGCCGCTTCGCGCAGGTACTGGGGGTGGTAGAACCACATGCCGCCAGCGCCCTGCACCACAGGTTCGAGGATAAGCGCTGCCAGTTCCTCGTGATGCTCCTCTACCAGTTTCCGCAGTTCCACCGTATCCCGTTCATCCCATTCGCCGTGGAAGCGCGAGCGCGGCTGCGGCACGAAATAGCGCATCGGCAATGATGCCCCGAACAGCGAATGCATGCCCGTCACCGGGTCGCAGACAGACATGGCATTCCATGTATCCCCGTGATAGCCCGAACGGATAGTCACAAAATTGTTCTTCTTCGCCTTTCCCTTGCCATACCAGTACTGCACGGCCATTTTCAAGGCCACCTCTACTGCCACCGAGCCCGAGTCGGCATAGAATATCTTCTGCATGGACGGCGGGACAAGCGGTAGCAGCAACTGGCCCAGTTCAATGGCAGGGTCGTGTGTCAGCCCTCCGAACATCACATGCGACATCTTGCCCAGCTGTTTCTCTGCCGCCCGGTTCAGTGTAGGGTGGTTGTACCCGTGGACGGCGCACCACCACGACGACATTCCCTCTACGAGTGTTTCTCCGCTTTCCAGGGTGATGGTGGCGCCTTCGGCATGCTTCACCTTGTACACCGGTAGCGGGTTGGTGGTGGAGGTATAGGGGTGCCATAGGTGCTCTCTGTCGAACTGCGAGCCGCAGAACCGGTATCCGGCATCTTCTATCAGTACCTTGTCTTCTGACACTTTCGAGCCGAGCGTTGTCAGCAGGTCGCCCACGATGGCGGAGTTGATGCCGATGTGTAGCGCTTGCTTTACGGCCTCCTTGCTCAGTTGCGAGCGTCCTCCGGCAAAGCGGAGGAAAGCCGTCGGGTTGATGAAGCGGAAGAGGGCGATGGTGGTCAGTATTTCCTCCTCGCTGAGTGGTGCCTGCCGTTCCAGCGGTGTGCCGGGGATGGGGCTCAGGAGGTTGATGGGGATGGACTGTACTTCCAGCTCGCGCAGTGTGAAGGCGAATTCGATGCGTTGCTCCATGCTCTCGCCCATGCCGATGATGCCGCCGCTGCAGATGTCCATGCCTACATTGCGGGCGGCTTGCAGGGTGCGCAGCTTCTCTTCCTGCGTGTGCGTGCTGCACAGTTGGGGAAAGTAGGAGGGGGCTGTCTCCAGGTTGCAGTGATAGCGGGTGATGCCTGCGTCGTGCAGTGCCCGCATTTCGTCTTCGTTGAGCAGTCCCAGTGATGCGCACAACTGGATGGACGAGTGCCGGCGCATGTGCCGGGCGGCTTCGCACAGTTTCTCCATGTTTCTGGAGGAGGGCTTCCGTCCACTGGTCACCAGCGAGAAACGTGCCACGCCCTGGGCTTCATTATGCCGGGCATGCCGCAGGCATTCTTCTTTGTCCACCAGGTCGTACACGTCTGCCTGGGTTTTGTAGTGCGACGACTGTGCACACCACTTGCAGTTTTCCGGGCATCGTCCGGACTTGGCATTAATGATGGAGCACATGTCAAACTCCTCCGAGGCCAGGCCCCGGGTTATCTCGTGGGCAGCTTCGTATAGCGCTTCCTTGTCGGGTTGCACAGCCAGCCATTCGGCTTCTTCCTTACTGATGTGGCTGCCGCGCAGCACTTGTTCCTTCAACTTCTGTAGGGTCATATCTTTCTTGGGTTAAGTTCGTGGATAAAGACAGAGGTACGGATTGCCGGGGCGGTGCAGCTTGTCACTCTGCTGCATGGCTTCCGGTAATCCGTACCTCTTGTTCTCTTTTGTTTTAGGCTATATGTGTCTTGTCTGCCCGTATTCCCGCAGGGGCGGATGACTTGTGTTTCAAAAAGAATGTGCCGGTTCGTTCCCAGCTCCGTGAGGATACTTGTCAGGGCGCTGCTGCTACCCAGCGGAATGCCGGTGTCGGTTTCTCTTCCTTCCGTTTCCCCTTTCCAGGCACTCTCTTCCCCGCATCCGGCATGTCCTGCGGTTCCCGCAGCCTTCTGTTTGGACAGAGAGCTGTCTGCCACGTTTTTGCGCAGGCAACCGATGGTGACACACCGCCCTATGCTGGCAAATGCAGCGTAGGCTTTTCTGCTCCAGCGGCGAAAGCGGATGGTAGGTGCGGCGGGTGATGTATTCCTCATGTTTTTCAGCCTGATACGGTTTTGTTTCCTTTTAACGGATGCAAATGTAGAAAAAATAATTTCATAACGGTAATGCTCATGCATGAAAAAAGCCGTGCAAATGCAACTATTGCGCGGCTCTTCTTTAAAGAATGTCGTAGGATTTCACTCTTTGGACGACTGGTAGTAGAGATACCAGTCATTATTGGTGGCGCCATTGGACTCTACCCATTTGGCGAAATCGGGATACTCCAGGTCGATGCGTACGGTTTCCTTTGCCGGAGTGAACCGGATGGGGCCTTCCGTGCCGGTTGTGGCCGGCAGCATGATGGCGAATGGATATTTGCCGTCCTTGTTGATGTAGTAGGCATCGTCTTCGGCTCCGATTTGCTCTGCGTTGGCTTTACCGGTCGCTTTCTTCTTGGGCAGATGCACTTCTGTCCGGTTGTCGGCTCCGGCTGTATACTGGGCAATGATGAACGGGTTCAAGTCGCTCTCCAGATTCTTCTTAGGCAATGTGTTGTCTGCAAATGTACGGGTTACGGTAAATTCGTTGCCCTGCACAGACTTTGCATCGGGGAATAGGATGACAGAAGAGGTCTCTGTTTCATCGACTGCTCCGGCAGGCAGTTCTATGCTGCCTCGCTGGCTGGCCACATATTGCACGGCAAATGCGTTGGAGTATGTGGCGGCACCACTTTGCTGTACGGGTACAAAGGTGTCTTCCACCTTCAGCACATAATTGTTGCTGTTGAATGAAATGGCCCGTTTGTGTTCGATAATCACGTCGTTCAAGTCATAGTCACCGCCATTGGGCCAGATGTCTTCGTAGGCATACGTGCGGTAGGTTGTTTCGGAGCTCGTCACCGTAGGCTCTTCCGGGTCTATGACCGGACGGTCCGGGTCTTGAATGGCTTCATTGGGGTTGGCATCGATACAGAACAGTATGTCTTCGTAGCTGGTATCATCGCCATCTTCTACTCCGTAGACTACCGTGCCGTTGCTGGTGGAGAGGGAGATAAAGCGAGCTTGTTGGCCTGCATATATCTTGTTCCATTCTTTATTGGAATATATATAATTTATAGAGTAGTCGATACCTTTATTGGGGGTATATCCATTGGGGATGATGAAATATCCTATGGTATATCCTGCCGGGAATTTGGTGGAGACATTACCGTTTTCGTCCTGATACAGAAGTTGTATTTTTGTATTCTTCTGTATGGGAGCGTCATATCGGGAATATTTGTTACCACTTCCAGACCATCCGGTATACGGGTCGTCTCCTGCAATGGATGCATTGGGAATGATAATGAATTTGTCTACCTTGTCAGGGCTGTTGGGAATTTCATTGGTCTTGTAGTAATAATAGCCGATGGAAGTCAGGTAACCGGCACGTTCGGTCAGGAAGGTCAGATACAGTTCTGCATCGGTAATCGTTACGTGTTGTCCCTGGTTGTTGATATATGCTTGGGCAATGGTGGTGTTCACATGCTTTGTATCGCTCACCAAAGCTCTGTTGTCCAGATTGCTGGGTTTGCTGTCATAACCTTTCCACAGTGTGTGTTGTAACTGCTTTAAAGTTCCGTCATTGAAATTTCCCGTAGTTACAATGTCATTATTATCAATAATCTCACCGTGAGATTGTCCCCATCCAACGATGGAGTATACCCGTTCCTTCCTATCCTTTAGGTCGATAGTCAGGTTGGATTTTGCACGTGTCATGGCAGCTGAGCGAGTGTTGGCATTGTCCTCGGTCATATCTACCACCACTTTGCCGTTTTCCACATCCGCTTCCACACACATGGGGGCTCCCCAACTTTGTGAGATGATATATACCTTTTCTGTCGCTTTGGGCAGTTCTACGTTGCCGGTGAAGCGTCCGTCTGCATCTGCAAAGATTTTAAAAACCGCTTCGCCGTTGATGGAGTAGAGGTTGTTTGTCTGATAGGTGATGGGGTCTTCTGTAAACACCTCTATTAATGCGCCTCCTGCGATTTTTCCATAATTCACGTCAAAAGCTACCTGGGCTGTTGTTGCAAAGTCAAAGTATTCGCTCTCCGGCTTTAGTTCTGTTTTTCCACGTTCGGGATTGTATAGGTCTTTTTCGGTACATCCCGTGAATATGCTGCAGGCAATTGCTGAAATGAGGGTTGCAGCACTAACTTTCGTCATAAGTCTAACTTTCATATTTTTATTGTTGTAGATTGCTTGCTTGTTTGTCTTATGAACGCTGTCTATATCACAACCGCCACCCACTTCACAGACGAGTTGTAGATACTACATTTTCTCGAGCGCTTTTTTCATGTTGCAAATATAAACATAGTATTTATAATCTACAACTTTTGGGGTTTAAAAACACTTTTGGTGGGTTAAAAAGTTGTATAAAGTGAATTGATACTAATTGGATGAATCGAATGGTGCGGGCATAAAAAAAGGCTATCTATCCCAGACAGCCAATCTTTTGTTAACCTTAAATCTAATACTATGAAAAACACATTGCAAATGTACGTGTTTTCTGATAATCTCCAAATTTGCAGTAGATAATATCATGTTTTATAACAAGACTTAATGGTCATTAAGAACTTTATCTGCAATATTCATCGTACATTTGCTCCTGATATATCATCCGTTTGCCCTTTATGCATTATGCATTCGGTGCAGACGGATGATGTGTTTTCGTGAACTTATATACAGACAAACAACTATAAAACATACATTTATAATGAAATCAATCCAGAACAAAGGAATAAACCTCACCGCAGAAGACCTCAAAAATCGAATCGCTGACAGAAAAGAACGATATGCCAAGCAGCAGGTACGACGCGAGAAATTGGAACAAACCATGGAGAACACCCGCAATGACATCGAGCAACTGGAGTATACCCTTGCACAGATGGAACGTACCGCCAAGCGCTCCCGTAATGCTGCCGTACAGCCTTCCCGTTTTGTTCCCCGCGAGCATATCGCTAGCTTCTTTGCCCGTGTTTCCCGTTTTTTCGACCACCTTCAGCACCGCTTGCACCGTAGCTTGAACTATACTTGGTTCTGCCTTGTGCTATGCTCCCGATATACTTTTCAGAGCCGCCTGAAAAGCGTGGAACGCTGCTGTCTTACACCGGCCACGGTGCTGGGGTACTTCAAGAGGGAGAGGGAGATGTAACCAGTGACTTCGCTCTTATGGTAGAAGCAGCCTTAGGGATTAGTGCGGAACTTCTCGTTAATAGGCAGGCGAGATATAATATGGCTGTCTCTCTTAAAGAAAAATCGCTGACCGATAAGTTGCATGAAATACACAAAATGTGTGCTTTACTATTATAGTATGAAAGTGTTGCTTTTATCAATAAGACAGTGAGGGTGTGTCATCAACCGTTTTGACACATTCATTTTTCTTGAGCAAGTTTTCTTATTGCCACTCGAACTTTCCCAGTTTTCCCTCCCATTCTAACTTTGCAACATGTTTTATTAATAAATATATGCAAAATGATAAAAGAACAAAGTTTTGAATGGCTGCTCGAGGGATGCCATCGCATTGCAGATGTGGCAGTGGCCTATTACCCAAACTACGCGTATGCCTGCTCGGCCGTAAAGGCCCTGCGCCGTTCCATTGCGGAACACGCTTGCCTGCTGAAGGATCTGACGGACCAGGGCTATACCGCCAGGACTGCCCACCTCACCCCCGTACAGATAGGCATCCTCCTGAGCTACTGGGGGATGCCCGACCACGTGAAGGATATGGCCGTGAAAAATCCGTATCTTCTGGTCTCTAAAAAATATGCGAAATAGAGAATGTATTTCTAATACATTCTGATTATTTTAGTATATTATTATATAGGGTGGTGGAGGATGAGGTGAAACCCTCTCTCGCCACCTTATGTATTTCATTAATTTTTAGCCGATTCTAACTGCTTATTTGTATCCCCCTGGCTGGTCCCTTACCTTTGTCGCATTATCGAATTAAGAATAGACAAAAATGGAAAAAGAAATGAGACCCATGACAACGGAGATGCTGAAGAAAGGCTATCTCCTCTTCCCCAAAGCCTTGTTTGAGGAACAAATGAATATGAAAACCGGAGAGAAAGCCGCCGATGCCTTCGAAGCCTTTGTCTTTGTGCTGACACACGTCAACTACAGCACGGTGACCTGCAACGTCAGGGGACACCTTTTCGACTGTGTACGTGGCGAGTCCGTACTTTCCCTGGCCCGCTGGATGGAGATATTGGGGTGGCCTCGCAACCGTACGCGCTACTTCTTCAACAAGATGTTCGACGCCGGCATCGTGGAGCGGGTGGCCAACCCCTACGTGATGCACATCCGTATCCCCGATTATGATTTCCTTACTGGCAATGCCCGTCCTAAAGCAGCCCCGCGGAAGAAGAAGGCAGCGCCGGTGGCTGGGGTGGGAGAGGACTTCTGCATCTTCTGGGAAAAGTTTCATGACATCACCGAGCATCCCAAAGTAAACATCGGCCGGGCCCGTCGCGAATGGAAAAAATTGACGGCAGGCGAGAAACAGCGGGCACTGGACAACATCGACGAATATTACGACCATCTGAACAACCAAAAATATTGTAAACAAGCCGCCACCTATCTGGCGGACAAATCTTTTGAAAATGAATATGATGACTGAAACTACTTTTTCCCACGACAGTGACCTCGAAGAAGCTGTCATCGGTGCCTGCATGATAGAGCGCGCTGCCATGCCTCTGGTGGCGGACAAACTTCGTCCCGAGATGTTCTACGAGGAGAAGAATCTGGAAATTTTTGCCGCCCTGCAATCGATGTATCGCAGCGTGAAGTCCATAGATACCATCACGCTGAAGAACGAACTGGCAGCCCGTGGCAAACTCGATGCCGTGGGCGGGCCTTACGAACTGTTACGCATCAGCTCGAAGGTCAGCTCCAGTGCTCATCTGGAGTATCATGCGCTCATCCTTAGGCAATTGCACACGCGGCGTATCATGCGTACGGGATTCCAGCAACTGCTGGCGTTCAGTGCCGACGAGTCGATGGATATTGACGACATCCTGGTGGAAGCCCATCGACTGCTGGAGGGGCTGGAGGACGAGAGCGGCGTAGCCGACCACCTTCGCTCCATAGACCGGCTGATGGACGACACGCTGGCCGAGGTGGAGCAGCGTATGGAGCACGGATGCAACGGCATTACGGGTATCCCTACGGGTTTTGACGCTCTGGACCACGTTACGGCGGGCTGGCAGCGCGGCGACTTGAACATCCTTGCTGCCCGTCCGTCGGTGGGGAAGACGGCCTTTGCCCTCCACCTAGCCCGTGCCGCTGCCATGGCGGGGCGTCATGTGGTGGTCTTCAGCCTCGAAATGCAAGGCGAGCGCCTGGGAGACCGCTGGCTGCTTGCAGCTACGGAGGGGGTAGACCCGCAACACCTGCGTAGCGGTCAGCTCACACCCGGCGAGGTGAGGCAGGTGCATGAGGCGTCTGCCGAGTTGTCGCGGTTGCCCATACTGATAGACGACCATCCGATGACGAGCATGGACCGCGTGCGTTCTTCCGCCCGCCTGCTGAAGAGCAAGAATCGCTGTGACATGGTGATTGTGGACTATCTGCAACTATGTGACATGAGGAGTGACCAGAAAAACCGTAACCGCGAGCAGGAAGTGGCGCAGGCAAGCCGCAAGGCAAAGCTGCTGGCCAAGGAGCTGGATATCCCCGTACTGCTGCTGAGTCAGCTGAACCGGGCGAGCGACGGTAGCATAGACCATCGCCCCACCCTGAGCAACCTGCGCGAGAGCGGCGCCATAGAGCAGGATGCGGATATGGTAATGCTGCTTTGCCGCCCTGCCCTCTACGGCAAGACCGTCGATAAGAAGAGTACTTATCCCACCGATGGCCTGGGTATCGTCATCATAGCCAAGCACCGTAATGGCAAAACCGGTGAAGTCTATTTCCATCATAACCAAAGCATGACAAAACTGGTGGACTACATACCACCATTGGAGTGGCTGACGAGGAATGCAAAGTGATGGATGGAAATTTATAGAATACAGAGACACAAAGACACGGAGATTTTTCTTATTGCTTGAAAAACTCTGTGTCTCCGTGTTTTTTGTAGTAAAAAAAATGGCAAAACACTTGACTTCCGCTTCTTAATGTTGTATCTTTGTAATGTGCTTAAGAAAAGGAATAATCATTGATTCGGGCGCCCTATCCCTTCCCTTACCCACTTCTCTCTTATAACTCATTTTTCTTAACTTAAACCTTAACTTTTTAAATTTATGGATGTAATTGTAGAGCGCTTCCAGCGCCGTAAAATCGTGAGCAACCCGGCTTCGCCCATGTTGTACTATCTCCGTCAGAAACCCAAGACCTGCGGCACCGTGGACATCGATGTCCTTGCCGCCTCCATTCAGAAAAACTGTGCCATGACGAAGGGCGACGTGAAGCACGTCATCGAAGCCCTGGTGGAGGAGATTCAAGGCAACCTTGCCAATGGCGACAAGGTGAAGCTGAACCAGCTGGGCACTTTCCACATGACGTTCCGCTGTCCCGGCATGGAGGCCTCGGACAAATGTACGGTGCGCAATATCTCGAAGGTGAATATCCGCTTTATCCCCGACAAGGAGCTGAAGCTGGTGAACGGCAGTACCGCCGTGACCCGCAGCCCGGCGAATGTGGGCTTTGTGCTCGACAAGCCCGAGGAGGGCGGCTCCGGCGGCGGCAATCAAGGCGGTGGTTCCGGAGGCGGCTCCGGCGACGACGGCGACCAGGGCGAAAATCCGCTGGGATAAAGAAGGAATGATTAAGGGTTAGTGATTAATGGTTAATGAACACAAGCAAATCGCTTATCGCTAATCAATCCCTAATGATTAACCATTAATCATTAGCCCTTAATCCTTAATCACTAATCCTTAACCATTAATTCTTAACTATTAATCCTTAATTTTATGAGTACAAAATCATCTGTTTGGGATAAGATTCTGAAAGTGATAATCGCTGTAGCCTCCGCGCTTATTGGTGCCCTGAGCGCCCATGCCATGACAGTGTAGCGGGTTTCCTTCACTTTTAATTTTTAATTTCTAATTTTTAATTCTCATGAGATTCATCAATCTTATCGTCGTCCATTGTTCCGCCACCCGCTGCGACCGCTGCTATACGGAGCACGACTTGACGACAGACCACCTGCGCCGGAGAAGCCCCGGCGCAGGTTATCATTTTTATATCCGCAAGAACGGTGACATCAAGTCCCTGCGTCCCTTGTCCCTGCCTGGTGCCCATGTCCGGGGGTGGAATGCAGGTAGCATCGGTGTCTGCTACGAAGGCGGTCTTGACGAGTGCGGTCGCCCTGCCGATACACGCACCCTTTTCCAAAAGCACTCCCTGCGTGTGCTTGTGTTGCTGCTGCTGAAGGATTATCCCGGTTCCCGGCTTTGCGGTCACCGCGACCTGAGCTAAGGGGGGTAAATCACTTTGTATGTAAAGCATGTGGGAGTTAAATGATGCTGAAATGCCGATGAATAGAAGGTTTGAGGCTATTTGAGTTGTGTGCGCTGAAACAAATCGAATTGTTACATTGTGCGACACAGATATTACATTTGAATAAGGTATGAAAACACTTTAAACGGTCAAATGTTACAATGGATATAAGATGAGGGCTGAATTGACGCTTTTTGAGGCGCGATTCAGCCCTTTTTCCGTGTGGAGTGCTTAGGTCATTCTTGGGTACAACGAATGAGGTGAGACTGCTTGATAATGGCTCTACGAGTTGTCTTAACGCCACCATCAGTGAGACCGGCATGAAGTAGCGAGCTCTTTTTAATACCTATTTGAGCGTCATTTAGGACGGTATAAATGGCACTGATACTGCCGAAATAATAGTCCTTTTTCTCGAAAATGAGATGTACGTGAATTATCTTAGTCATAAATTCATTATTTAGAAGTTTCTTTCTACAAATATATTCTAAATAATAAATATATAGAAGTATTTCCGAATAAAATATATACTATTTAGGGTGTTTAGAGGATATGACTTCATAAGTTCTTTTATATGCTCAAATGAATAGATGGTATTGATGAATAGTTATAGAGTGAAATGTTAAAAATAAGTTTAGGCATACCATAAGGCATACCGATAAGACATACTTTTTTCATAGGCAATAAGCTTGTGTAATGTAGTTTAGGCATACTTTTTTAACAATTAGAAAAGGGTGTATTTTATATGATGTTTCCTTTTAGGTTATGTTTTTAGGCGTTTAAATAAATATTTATAGGGGGATAGTATAGTGTTTTTAGCGGGTAGTATAATTGTACTAATCATATAAACTGTTGATTCATAATAGGTATTTATGGAATAAGTGCTATTTTAGCGTAATAAACGTGCGCGCGTCGCAAATAATTGGCAGTATAGCTCAGCTGGTAGAGCGAAGGTGTACATACGTGGTGAACACGTATGCAGGTCTTTTGTCACAAGTTCGACTCTTGTTGCTGCCGCAACGGTTTTTGAAGGTGTGAAGAACGCTCCCGGCATTCAGGGCTCCGACTGAGGGATAAAGCGCGCGGAGATTAAGGTAATTAATTAGTTGTTTGATGGAAATGCTCCCGGTGATTGTGCCGGGAGCATTATTTAGTATGAAAATAGATATTCCCATTATAAAAAGAAATATCATCCGCGAGGTTCTCTATTCGCACAAGGAACTTCCACGGTATCAGCGTGCACTCGAAATCTTGTTTTGTGCAGTAAACGGATATGAACCTATTGATGGATATATAAGTGACATCGAAGATGCAGGATATCGAGAGCTATACGCTAAAATATTGGAAAAAGTCAAGGAGCTAAGAGCAGGCCTTCCAAGTGCCAATAATACCAGCAAGTAAACTTATCAAATTGGCTATTTTCTTATTTCTATTCTTACTTTACATTGATAGCACGCAACAATTGCTGTATCTGCACCATCTGCCCTTTCATTACATCCATATCATCTTCCAGTTGATTAACTTTATCATAATATGTTTCATTCAGATTCGGCATTTTAGCACTGAAATACCATTCAGCATGAAGTATGGTGTTTATCTCCTGAGCTTCCAAATTAAAATTGGGGTAATTGATCTTATCTACATTATCTGACATGCAGACGAGGAATCCATGTTGACGGAATCGGTTCTTGATGCGTTTGATATATGAACGCCCATCAGTGTCACTAATGACGTAGATGTGTTGGTCGGGCATGTCCTGCCATTCAGAACGGTCGAGTAATCTCACGATAACGTAGGAGCTATCCAATAATGTAGGTGACATACTTTCTCCTTTGATGCGGACGCAGAAGTATTTCTCACTATTACGCACCATGGATGAAGGCATTTTTATGGTATCTACTACTTCCAAATAATCGGGATTATCGTAGCCACAGCAGCCTGCTGCAACAGAGATGTCTACCAGTGGGATTGAAACAAAATCATTGTTTATTTGAGATAACGCAAAAGAAGATTTTGGTGGCTGTTTTTCCATAGAACCGCGACCGGTCAAGAGCCAATCTAAATTTATATCGATATTTCTTGCGATTTTCTCTAAAAAATCAAATTTAGGCATCGTTGACGTTCTGTAGCCACGGACATTTGCTTCATTACTTCCTATTAAAGAGGCAAATACGGTGTTTTTCCCATTCCCGTACTTATTAACTAATTGAGTTATCCTCTCGTGAATTGTTTCGTCTTTCTGCATGATTTTAATATATAAATCGTGAAATAGTTCGATAATTATTTGCTTCTATCGAAAGAAGTTTCGATATTTGCATCGTCATCCAAATGGAAAACGCTCCAAATATACAGAATTAACTTTATAAATAGAAATACAATGGCAGAAAAGGAAAGATTCATCAAAGCAGACGCTTCACAACAAGAAGCCATCGCTAAACAGTTTTTTACCACTACACGTACTGTGCGTTCGGCATTGAATTTTGAGACGAACTCACCATTTGCGAAAACTCTTCGTGCTTATGCACTGAATCACGGATGTAAAATGTATGAAGTTACATTGATAGATAACCCGTACGAGAAAGTAAAAAACTTATAAACAAATCTTTATGATTTACTGGAAAGAAGAATGCAGGGTTCTTGCCACGGAGCGTGCTGAGATTGTCGTTGTGGATAGCTACGACGAGCGTGGAGTACCCGTGTTTGCCGTCCGTCAAGTGACGAAGGCGGTAGGTACCCGTAGTGGCAGGAATTCCTATTGGGGTGTACATTTTGATGAACCGTTGTCCGACGGGTGTACGGCTGTGGGATTTTCTTTTGTATTAGCCTATAGTACTGACAAAAGAACAGAGGACAAAAGGTTACGTGGGTATCATCCCGCATGGACACTCACTATTGACGATGAAGGTAGACTGGTAGACCGCAAGTATAAAGCCTTAAAGGCGATTGATAAAACTATTGATTGACAGATATTAAACTTGAATTATATGAAAACCTGGAGAACAATTCAGAAGATTGCCGTAGCTGTGGGCATGACCTATGGCATGTGGCTGGGAACCAATGTTGACGCAACGGATGCGGACAGCCGCAATGCGTTTGTAATCATCGTATTATCGGCTATTGTGGCGATATCGCTTTGTATGCCGGACAGCGGAAAGGAGGAAATGGCATGAAAGTAAAGGTGACATGGGTAAGCAATAACCCGTTTGTTCTGGATCTCAGAAACATGTCAAGATGCTCAGAGGCTGACGTACCTGCCGAGATGAATTACGATACCATTGAAGACTTTGCCCGTGAGGCAACCCCGCAGGGCTTTCATCTGCGGTCGATAGATGTTGAGGGCAAGGTTGTGCAATATGACTATAACGGCCATAAACTGTAAAGTCCGGAACAGGCTGCAAGTCCGGAACTTTCCTTGCCATGCGGAAGTGGCCGGCTCCCCGGTTCGATGCCGGGGCTTGCACAATGTTGAAAAGTATAAAGTTTCTGATTATGGAAATGTACGGTAAAATAAGGTGTGTCACTTTTCCTGAGCTGGTCTCGCAAGGAAGGATATTGAGTAAACCTAATTATGATAAGAAAGTACGTGAGGGCAAGATCCGGGTTGTCCGTCCCGGTAAGGGGGCCGGTTCCTACGCTCTCATAGACTACACTAGTCTTCCCGCCCTTATTCGCGAGGCATACGACAGACTTTATCCCAATGCTTTGGAAGAAATGAAAGAACAATTAATGAGTAATATTATCCGCAGTGACAGCAGGGCTGTGGAATTCTATAGAACCTACCAACCCGCCATTTCTCTGGAACGCCAGGCCGAATATGTGCTGAATGCCGAGGTGATGAACGAGCTGGTCCGTGTGGAGAAAGAGACCGGAGCCTTGCATAGCAAGTGCGGTTACAGCCGCAAGTCCATCGTGTGGGAAACGGTGCAAGGTACATGTGAGAAGCTTCGTGAACACTATGGACACACACTGCCCAAGACCCGTCTCCGCGAAAAATTCAACGCTTATAAAAAGATCGGCTACGCCGCCCTTGTCAACAAGAACACGGGCAACCAGGCGGCACGCGTGGTGGTTCCCGAAGTGGCGCGGCTGTTGCTGAAGCTCCGCCGCAGCATCGTTCCCCGCTATACGGAGGCGCAGATTTTCGACGAATACAACCGCCAGGCGGTGGAGCGCGGCCTGAACATCATCAAGTCGCCCACCACCGTGAAGAACTATCTCAACGACCCTGCCGTGATGCCTATGTGGTATGCGGCGGTACATGGTATGCAGAAATGGAAAGCCAAGTACACCAGTCTGATGAAGACCAGCCTCCCGCAGATGCGCGATGCCTTGTGGTATGGCGACGGTACCAAGTTGAACCTCTACTACAGGAATGAACAGGGCAAGATGTGCACCACCGGCGTATATGAAGTGATGGATGCCTATAGCGAGACCCTGCTTGGATATGACATCGCCCCGAACGAGAATTTCGACTGCCAGTATCGTGCCTACCGCATGGCCGTGGAAGTTTCCGGCAGCCGTCCCTACGAGATAGTGACCGACAACCAGGGAGGACACAAGAAAGGCGACGCCGCGGGATTCTTCCAACGCCTTACGGTACTCCACCGTCCCACGATGCCCTATAACGGACAGTCCAAGACCATAGAGAATGCCTTCTACCGTTTCCAGGCACAAGTCCTTCACGCCATCTGGCATTTTACGGGACAGAACGTGAACGCCAAGAAACTGAACAGCAAGCCCAACCTGGAATTCATAGAAGAGAACGCCTACGCACTCCCCACGTTTGAAGAGCTGAAAACCATCTACAAGGAATGCCGTGACAGATGGAACAATAAGGAAAAGCACTTCGCCACCGGTATTCCACACATGGAGATGTACCGCATGAGCGGGAACCCCGAGGCCCAACCCGTTACGGAGGTTGACATGATGCGTATGTTCTGGCTGTGCCATCCCAAAGCCGTGACCTATACCAACTACGGACTTCAGTTTGAAATAGACAAACGGAAATACCACTATGACGTATATGCCGCCGACGGCCTGCGTGACGAGGCATGGGCGCTTCGCAATACCGGACGTGAGTTCACCGTGATGTATGATCCTATGGACATGACCCGCGTGGAGCTGTGGCGGAATACCGCCACCGGTGCCAAGTACAGCGCCACCGCCACTCCTAAGGTCACTGTCAGCCGCGCCACGCAGGAGCGCACACCGGAAGAGAGCAGCTTCATGCGGAAAACCATCGACCGGAACAAGGAGACCATGGCCGCCATCCAGCTGGAAGGCGAGCGTTTCGACCTTGACGAACGTATCGCAGCCGAGCTCTTCGGTCTTTCCACTCCCAAACCTAAGAACCTCAGCAAGAATAAGATGGACGGATACCGTGAAAGGCATGACCGTGGCGAGCTCCATATTCCTCTTTCCCTGCCGGAAAAACAGAAGCGGGAGGAGGCCGAAGCGGACACGGAAACCGATTACTCCACTATGGGGGAATATACCAAGGCACTCTCCAACATGACGTTGGACGAGCTGGCACTGGACAGATTTTAAACGGCAATCAATAACCAATTAAATACCATTCAAGAATGAAAGGACTAACCAAACAAGACAAGGATGCCATCCGCGACGCACTGATGGCCTACTGTGAGAACTTTCCCAGCCGCAACCGCGCCAGCGAGAGCCTGCAGGGTGTCAGTGCGGCTGTGGTGAGCCAGATTCTGAACACCAAGTACGAAAGCATCTCCGACGACATGTTCAGCCGCATAGCGGCGCAGATAGGTTTCAGCTTCGAGCATTGGACCATCTGCGAGAGTGAGAACTTCCGTCTCGCCACCTACGTGCTGGCCGACGCCCAGATGTACAAGAATGTCACCTGGATGGTGGGCGATGCCGGATGCGGCAAGACCACTGCCGCCATAGAGTTCCGTCGCACACACCGCAACGTGTTCTATATCCTTTGCTCGGAAGATATGAAACGCAGCGATTTTGTGCGCGAGATAGCCAAGCAGGTGGGCGCGCCTACCGACAGCACCAGCAACCTGCGTGACATGCTGGACTATGCGCTCGGTATGATCGGTTTTCTCCAGAACCCGCTGCTCATCTTCGATGAGGGGGACAAGCTGACGGACTGTGTATTGAATTACTTCATCAGCATCTACAACCGCCTGGAAGGACGCGCGGGTATCGTGTTCATGAGTACCGACTATATCAAGCGGCGTGTGGACAACGGGCTGAGATACAACAAGAAAGGCTACAAGGAAATCAACAGCCGCATCGGACGCAAATTCTTCGACCTGAACGCTACCAGCCGCAACGACGTATATGCCATCTGTCAGGCCAACGGGCTGACCGGTGAAGCCGAGATAAGACGTGTGCTGAAAGATGCTGAAACCAGTGACAATGACCTGCGCCGTGTGAAACGGGTGATACATGCGCAGAAGCGCCGTGCCGAGCAGCAGAAAGGAGGGGCAGAGTAATGAGTGAGACTTTTGAACGTAATGCCAAGGGAGTACGTGAGATGCTTTCCATGAAGTTTGACACACTGGACTTTGAGGGGGTGTGGCATGACGCTTTCGGCACCCCCGAGCGTCGGGGTGTCTGGTTTGTGTGGGGGAACTCCGGTAACGGAAAGACTTCATTTGTTATGCAGCTCTGCAAGTATCTCTGCCGTTTCGGTCGTGTGGCCTATAACAGTATGGAAGAAGGTGCCTGCCTCACCATGCAGGACACACTCCGCCGCTTTGGCATGATGGAGGTCAACCGTCGCTTTCTGCTTATCGACAATGAAAGCATCGAGCAGCTCAGCCTGCGTCTGAAACGTCAAAAATCACCTGATTTTGTGGTGATAGACAGCTTCCAATACACACAGATGACCTATCGGCAGTATATTGAATTCAAGGAACGCCACCGTAACAAGCTGGTGATTTTTATCAGCCATGCCAGTGGCAGGCTGCCTACCGGACGCAGTGGCAAGAGCGTGATGTTTGACGCGTCATTGAAAATCTATGTCGAGGGCTACCGGGCTTTCAGCAAGGGGCGCTTCATCGGTCCGAAAGGCTACTATGACATCTGGCCGGAAGAGGCGGCAAGATATTGGGGAGAATGTAATATGTAATGAGCCATGAGAACGACTGCCAACAAACCTATCAGCGCCCAGCAGCTTAAAGCCCTGCACGCCACCTTCCACCGTATCGGCATGGATGACGAGGCCCGCCACGGCTGCATCTACGAGTTCACTTCCGGCCGTACGGAAAGCAGCCGGGAACTGACGATGCGTGAGGCGCGGCAGCTGCTGGAGCGGTTGAACCCGACGGACGACAAGGCACGGGCCATGCAGATGGCAGAAGCCAGGAATGTATTCCGGGACATCTACCGTCTTTCGTTCCAGATTCCCCAGCTGAACCAGGGGTTCACCAGCGACAGCGAGGAGGAATACCGCATGAACGTGGCGAAGCTGAACATCTGGGCACGTAAGTACAGCAAAGCGCGCAAGGACATTACAAGCATGAGGCTTTGGGAGCTCCAGGCCACCAAGAAACAGCTGGAGGCGTGGATGCGCCGTGAGGAAAGGAAACTTAAAAAGGATTGATACAATGAGAAAGAAACAGGAAATAAAGAAAGGAATTACCATTCTCCGCATGAAAGGGGATAAAATCAGTCTGCTCCAGGCCGAGGTGCTGGAAAACGGGCATAATGAGAGTCAGGTGTTTGCCACCTACGTAGCTTCTGTTCCGGAGGAAGACAAGGACGAGACCGTGTTTTATGCCTGCCGTGACGCCGCCCGTTTTGCCGCAGGGCGATTATCGCTGGAAGAGCTGATACCCGATGTGGACAGATATCCGGTGACGGTTGACAGACCTGAGCCCAAAGAGCGCCAGTCAGTCAGTGTACGGGAGTTTGAGGCTCTGAAGCGTAAGGTCGCGCAGTTGGAAGGCTTTGTGGAGGATTTGTTGAAAGAACGCCGCCAACGTGCCGAATACCAGAAATTGCCGGATACGAACCGTGCGGACTATATCGGCCAGAAAGATGCTACAGAGCTTATAGGATGTAGCCGTGAGACGCTGAATGCCTGGCTGCGTAAGGGTTACATTACCGGATACCGCAAGGCCGGACTGGTCTATTACAGCCGGAGTGAGCTTGCCGCCGCTCCGGTTGTGCAGAATTTTATCACAATAAAAAAGGGGAGGAGATGAGATGGTAGATAATAATAATCAATATATCCCAATGGTCCATATCGTAGACAGAAACAAACGCCGTGAACGGCTGGCGTCCCGTCTCGAAGTCTGTGCAGACCGTATCTGTGACCTGCAGGACCGGTTGATGGCGGGTATTACCGCCTTGAAGCCTATCGAGTACGACCGCCTGCTGGATGAATACCGGGCAGAGCTGGTGCGTTACGACAACATCGACCGGGAACTCCGGCAATTGGAGGACCCTACGAAAACAGAAGAGTACAGGGCCTATCACCGCAATGCCGGCAAGCAGCAGAAAAATAAAATCAACTATTAAATTATTAACCCTATCAAAAGAGCAAGAATTATGGCAAGAACAAAGAAAACAGTAGTCAGCGGCATCAGCCGCGAGCAGGCAGAGCAGGCCTTCGCAGATTTTGCGGCGGCCGATGCCAAAGTACAGAACCTCACCTCGAAGATGGACCTTGAGATGACCCGTATCCGCGAGAAGTATGCGGACCAGCTGGCAGAACTGTCTGCCACGAAGGAAAAGAACTTCGACATCATGCAGGCATACGCCGTAGAAAACAAGGAAGAACTGTTTTCCAGGAAGAAAAGCCTGGAGAGCGCCCATGGCGTGTTCGGTTTCCGTACCGGCACACCGAAGCTGAAGAACCTGAAGGGATTCACCTGGGCGGCAGTGACGAATTTATGCAAGGAGCTTCTGCCGCAGTATATCCGCACCAGTGAGGAACTTGCCAAGGATAGACTGCTGGCTGACCGTGAGAATCCTGACGTGGTATCCTATTTCCCGAAGATCGGTGTGCAGGTGGTACAGGAGGAGACCTTCTATGTGGAGCCTAAAAAGGAGAGCGATGCGGTTGAGCAGTGAGATGAGGGAGATACACCGCCGTTACCGGTACCGTCCCCGCGGGCGGTGCTGGGCTGTGTACCTTGACATCACCTACCGTCAAGGTGACTGTTTTCCACCGAGGATATCCACTCTTGGCACCAAGGTGAATGAATATCCGACCAGGGAAGAGGCACGGCGCGAGGTGTACAGACTGAACGGCTGGAATTATGAAAGGAGAAAAAGAACTTAATACAGAACAAACCATGAGCAAGAAACAGAACGGGGTGCTGGTAACGGCGCCCCTCTTCGGAACGGGACGGGAGACCGTCGGAGAATTCCCGGGGTATTCCTGCGGCTATTGTCAGGGCAACGGCTATTTCCAGGGGGATATCACGGTAAAGGACACGGAGCTGGTCCCTTGTCCCAAGTGTGGCGGTACCGGCAAGGTGAAGGGCATCGTTACGGTGGACTGGGTACCGGACGGGGAAGTGAAACCCTGCCTCAAAGGGAATTCAAACAACATTTAATCACTGAAGTCCTATGCGTATTCCCGTAAAATACATTGTCCAGATAGACAATTTCCATGTGGCGGATTTCATCTTCTACTGGAACTATTATGACCAGCCCTGCTCCCTGCTTTTACAGAAGCCCAAAACAGAAGGGCTTACCGCCATCAAACTGGTGGTTGACAGTGACGAGGCCGCCAGCTTTTTGCTCAGGGCGAAGGAGAAGACGGGATGCAGGCTATATCAGGTTGACTAAAGGCAATTCAAAAATGAATAAGAAAATAACTCAAATAAGAACAAAAATGAATATAAGTAAGAATATTCAAGGATACCCAGTTAAGTGCGCTGGGGTTAGAAAGAATAAGCGTATAAATTCAGCGTGTATAATGTGCGACATATTTGACATAAAGAAATATTATACCAAATCGACATGGAGGATTTCAGGCATCAATCAATGCATAATGAACAGAATGTGATGAATATTTATAAAGTCAACGAATGGGCGGAGTTCAGAAAGAAATTTCAGAGATTACTGCCGAATATACCTATAATAGACTTACATGATGCACTGTTATCAGCTATCAATAATAGATTGGTAATTGATATAATTGCGTTAGACAATAGATTGCAGAATATGTATCCTGAAGAATGGGAGTGCATGTCTATGAAGGAAATAATTATTAAACATTATGGTTTGGAAGCCATGCAATTAATAGAATCAGTATTATGATATACGGATATTTAAGAGTAAGTACGGACGAGCAGGACTCTAATAATCAGAAGTTAGGAGTCTGCAAAAAAGCGGAATCCTTGGGGGTGTCAGTTGATGATTGGATTATTGATGATGGCATATCTGGGACGAAGGAGCCTGAAAAACGGTTATTGGGCAAACTTATGAAGAAATTGCAAAAAGGGGATGTGATTATTACATCCGAGCTTTCCCGTCTTGGTAGAAAATTATTCATGATTATGCGAATATTGGAGTTCTGTATGCTTCATGAAGTTAAGGTTTATACAGTAAAAGACGGATATGAACTTGGAGATAACATACAAAGTAAGGTTCTTGCTTTTGCTTTCGGAATTGCTGCTGAAATAGAACGTGACATGATTAGCCAGCGGACTAAAGAAGCATTAGCCAGAAAGAGATTGGAAGGCGTAGTCCTTGGTCGTCCTAAAGGCAGAAAGAGTTCTCCTGACAAATATAAATTGTATGGGAAAAATGCCTTGATAAAAGGATTGATTGACGAAGGCATATCACAGCGTAAAATAGCAAAAATATGTAAGGTTGATAGAAATACGCTTGCAAGATTTTTGAAATATGAATTAATCAATTAGAGTATAACCGAATAGATATGAAAGAATCAGATGATAAATACAGCAACCGCATTGCAGATGCTGAACAACTCACGAAAGAGGTACAAGCTATTTATTCAGAAATTAAAGTTTTTGAAGATGCTTATAAAAAACAGATTGCTCCGCTTAAACAAAAAATTGCTCAATTGGAGGAATCTTTTCTGGATAAATGGTTGGTTGATTCAACAGGAAGTGTTAGTAAAGGAATGGTGATTGAGAAGAATGGAAAGCGATTTAAGGTTCTTAACCGATATCAACAATGTATATTTCAATATTTAGGTAATGCAAGAGTTTCAGTTTTACCTGAAGGTAAAAAGCGAACTCTTGATATTTTTCCCTCTGAATTAGTTGAATTTACTATTGTAGAATTAGCGTAAAACTAAAAAGAAATGAATCAAGAACAATGGTATTCAATCCCTGGATTTCCCAATTATGAAATAAGCAGCATCGGAAATGCACGTTATTTGAATGGGAAACCATTACGTTTGCATCAATACAAAGGCTTTTCGTTGAGACGTAACGGAGAACAGCGCTATATTCGTCCTGCGCGATTGCTGTATGCGGTTTCAAACAACATAGACCCTACTGAAATTAGAGATATAGTAGTTCTTGACATCAACGGGAAATTAACTCCGATGACAAGAACAGAATACATACTTTACATAAACAGCAAACGTAAAAGAGGCAACCTTAATATAGAGGAAGCCATCTCGTATTATCATAAGAACATCGAGTTTTCTCAAAAAATGCTTCGCTATTATGAAACGCGGGATATGGCAGAAATTGTAAACGAACTGCTTGAGTATGCACATAGTGCAAAAAGCTATATGCGCAAGATGGGATATTCATGCAATGACAGCACGACAGATGAAGCTTGGGACTGTATATTTCATAATATCATAAATAATATATACGAAGGTCGCATTTCCATTATAGAACCTCGTACCTATATCCTGAAATCGATACGCATATATTTTAAAAGGCTTAGAAAAGCAAACTCCCGAATTATAAGGTTGGAGGACGGTTTGCATGGCATATCCAATTTAACAAATCAGTAATGTAATGAGAGTAAAGGAAATAAAGAAACATAATCCGCAGTCTTTTTTGGATGATTTGAAAAGGGTGCGAGAGGTCATGGTTTACGCAGAGTGCACCAACTCCTATTATCAAATCTTAAAAAAGGACTTGTTGAGAGATGCTGAAAGGAAAGCAATCACATACTATATAACGGATACTATATTTATTATAAAAAGGAATGTGATGGTAGTCATTTAACAGAATAAAGATAAGCAATTACCATAAGAGGCTTGGTGATGATGTAGATTTATTGTAAAGAGTGTGAGGATTACAAAGAAATATAATTGATTATGAGAAAATATTATTACTATACTTACAGATATCAGAGAGGCATAGGCCATGCCGTCTGTTCATGCGATAATGGCTTTTTCAATGTGAGGGAAAGACATGAGTACCTTTATAATTTAAATAAGAAATATTGTGTGATTACTTTTTGGAAAGAGATTTCCAGGGAGGAATGCGAGGCAATGAATGATTTTTTTAATGAAAATAAAAAACAATAATGGACAAAGCAAGATTGGTACTTCGTTGGCTGCTCATCCCCTTGTGGTTCACCATATTCATAGCCTATCTGCCGATATGGTATCTGCAAATGAGCTGGTACTATTTCAGCTTTCAGGATTATTGGGATGCTTTTCTGATATTGTGGAACAAGACCATGCTGTCCATGAGGTTGAAGACACGCCGATGAATCCTCGAAAGGCCGCCGTATGATTAATATGGCGGCCTTTGTTGTGTATATATGCCGTTATTGTTATCTTTGTATCAGGTTTTCAGGTAATTCAGGGTATTATAATTTCAGAGGTATGAAAAAGAGTCGGAACAGGATTGTAGGATGCAGCTACGCGTTCAGAGTAGAGGACATTGTACGCATTTACGATGAACATTCCCGCAGCGGCCTCTCCAACCGCGAGATCCTGCGCCGTTATATCTGGCCGAAGTACCATATCTGTGAAAAGACCTTCTACAACATCATCAATGCCAGCGCCGACCCGCGCATCATCCAACGCCAGAAAGAGATGCGGGCGCAACTGTCGCTTTTCTGACCCGTCCTTATCCCCTGTCTATCACTTTACATGTGAAATCGGTGACATCCTCCACAAGTTCCTCATGATTGTGGTTCGTGCTGCTTCCGGTACGCCGGAACAGACTGAAGGAAATGCTGCCGTCGTCTCCGGAGAGGTTGAAAAGATGCCGGTCCATGCAGTCCAGCAAGTCGAAACGCTCCAGCGCCTGCTGCTGGAAGCCGCCGCCTTCACGGGAACTCCCTTTCCAGGGTGTGATAATATGCAGGCGTAGGGTCACGTCTGCTGTCTGCGTGCCGCCGCCCGTCCATTTCACGGGCCGGAATTCAATGAATACGGCAGGGACATCGAAAGGCTCTTCCTGCTCCAGGAATGAAATCTGCTCGTTCCACAGGTCGAATGTTCTGATGACGGGCTTCCCGTCCCGGTCTGTGAGTTGTTTCAGCCGTTCTATGAGGCTGAGGTAAAGGAATCTTCTCATGTCTGAAATATTTTTCTGCTGTTTTCTTCCACTATTTCCCGGATGATGCGCTCCACCTCCGGATGCATGCCGATGAACCGTCGGCGCGGCATGACTATCCTGCTTCTTGCCCGTTTCAACGCCATACGTTTACAGAAAAGTGCCTCTTCCGTGGGGTTGCGCCTATAATTGTCTGTCAGTTGCCGGTACAGGTACCAGAAGTACCTTTTCATCTTCCTGGTGACGGTTATCGTTCCGCCCTCATTGTGAATGGCAGCGTATGGCAGGTCACTGCTGAAAACCACGCTATGTCCGGTAGTCTCCGTTTTGATACTCCTGCGTAAGGCTCCCGTACGTATCAGCAGCCCCCGGCTTTCGTCGTTATTGTATTTCCTTCGTGCCCAATGCTCGTTGAAGAAGGCTTCCCGTTCGAAGTTACGATCGAACTCTTCTCCTATCTCCGTACCGATATCTTTCAGTGTAAGGCTGATGAAACGTCTTATTTTCCGTTCCAGCTCTCGGGTTATGTTTGAATTTGGGGTCATAATGCTTGTTTATTAAATAAATAGCCGTATCTTTGTGATATGAAAGAGGGTGGTTAAAGTACTGGGTTGGATTGCTGATCCTTCACTAAAGGCTTTAATCATCCTTTTTCTTCAGTTTTTCCACAATGGAGTAGAACTGGCATTTTCCATCCATAAGTTCTCTGATAACGGCATACGATTCTTTTTCTGCAATCTCTATTTTAAGATAATGGTATTTAAGTACCATCGGATTTCCTTTATCATCCATTCTTTCAAGTACATGTTCGCTATTCTCCAGCAATGAGACGATGTCCCGTATCGCTTCATTTTTTGCCAGCATATGTTTGTGTGGTTGGTTCAGCGTTTCCTTGATGCCATTCATGGTAAATTCTATCGTTTTTTGCACCCCTTGCATTACTATAGTCCTGCCAACCAGATTTTCTTTGGCCCATTCACGCACCGTTTTTCTTTGTTTCTGCAGTGTTTCTTTAGCTTTCATCATTTCCTTTATCACCCTGCAGGCCGCACATAATTCATTGTCGGGTATCTTTGCCAGTTTAAGCATGCCAGGTTTGTCCGGACAATCCTTACATCGGCTGATGGTGTAGGGATTATAGAACGGGAAGCATGCCATTTGCTTTCCCGGGTTGAACCGCATCATTTCCTGGTGCTTGCCTGCCGTTGCCTGGCTGCCCGCCAGCATCGCCCGGAACTCGTCACTTTCCGGATATTTGCCTTGACGCACCCTTTCCACCGTACACCGACAGTTGTGTACAATTCCATTTTGTATGATGTAACTTTCATCCTTATTGATTGAAAGGTTATATACAAGCGTATTCTCTTTTTGCTTATCTTTGCCTGTAACCAATATGTATCTGTTATGAAAAAAGGTCTGTCGGAAGAAGTGATAAAAAGAGTTGAATCCATTGAAGGAATGAATATTCATGATGCCGTGGAACTGAGATATGTCCACGAGAAGAGGGGATTCCGTTTTTTGTGCCGGATCTGGCATGTGAATAACCGCACTGCCGCAAAGATTATCCGCCATACCGGATTCTCCGTACGGCATGGGAGTGAGGCCGTCAGGGCGCAATGGCATAACGCACCGGAACGCCGACTTGCCACAGGCAAACAGCTTGCGGATGTAAACCATAGGCTTGCCCTTGCAGGCAGACATGTGAGACAAGGCAAGAACAAAGGGAACAGTGAAACGCTCCGGAAGATTGCCGATAAATTGAAAAAGACGTCTTCCTTCCTTCGTAAGGACGTCAGAGAGAGGGCGCTCGCAAATTCCCTTGTTACCCGCAGGACATATCCGGAACGCATGTCCGCCCTGAAGCTTCCTCCGAGTCGGCACGAACAGCTGCTTTATGATTACCTTCAGTCTCTTCATCTGAATTTCGAGTTTAGAAAATTATTTGGCATATACATTGTCGATTTCTATATCCCTTCCTTGAATCTTGCCATTGACTGTCTTGGAAGCAACCGTTTTCCACTTTCGTACCAACGCCATCAGCACATATCCGGTGAGGGTGTACAAATTGTGTATTGCGTTAACGGCTTTATTGAACGTGCCGACTTTACCGACCTGCAGAAGTATATCTCCAGTCTGGATGTCAGAAGCGGCGGTCCATCCTCCGGCCGTCAGGAAACGGTGATTTGGGGTGCACGTGGTAATTCCCCTTTTGGTGCGGATACGTGTCATTTCTCCATTGAACGGTTTCATGTGGGTACCGGTCACAAGTTGGTACTCACCACTTCCTCCTATGACTGATTCCCCCCTTTGTATATTTTCAATGTTTTTCCACTCTCCACCGGCCATGAGTACCCGGGTTCCTGCGACAAAACAGTTCCACCCGTTTGGAGGAAAGTATTCATCCCAGAACCGTGAGGTAATGGGCAGCGTGACATTATGCAGTGCCCGGTGTGCCTCGCGTACTCGTTTGTCGCCCACAGTGCGGTATTGCAGCAGGTAGCGGTCCCGGTCCTCATCGTCCCACCACTGCTTCCACCTGGCAGCCATGACGGCAGATGCCATGGCGAAGTTGTATTCCGCTTTCAGGTACCAGCGGTTATAGGTCTCGTTCACCTTTTGAACGTCATTCAAAAAGTGTTCAAAGGGCTTCCGGTTCCCGTCCGCATCGAGCAGCGAGGGGAACGCCTCGTTCAGCTCATGGAAGGTCTTGAAGCCGGAAAAGACGTAATTGCTTTCCTTGAGCCGCCGTATGCTGATGTCGTCCATGGGGCGTTGACGGACTGAATAATCCACGGCACGGTCCAGCGTATCGGTATGGTCGCGTATGAACTTCTGCACCTCCTTGTCCGCCAGCATCTCCGGTGTGAATTCCGGCTGCCGGTGGAGCCAGCGCATCAGCAGGACAAAAGACGCCTCCACGGCAGCAGTATCTATTTCCTCTTCTTCATCTTCCCCACTGTCAGCCAGCGGCAGTGCATTTCCGTAATATGCCAGCAAGGCTCGTCTGTGCAGCCCTTCGTAGTCAGAAGGGCTCAGTCGAAAAAACAGAGCTTCTGTTCCCCATCCCCCTTGCCATTTTCCTTGCCTGCCGGGACAGCCACCGGTGCGGGCGCTTTTTTCTCGATAATGGGCACATTGTACTTGTCGATGAAATATTTCAGGTCCACCTCGTAGTTCTCCAGCAGCAGGCGTTCATAGGCAATCTGCTGCTCGGGTGTGAAGTCTATGCCCTCGTACCAGTCGAAACGGTATCCCTTTAAGGGGAAACCGTGCTTTATCATTTTGGGGATAAGCTGGAAGTTGATGACGTCCCGCAGGTTGTCGGCATCCTTGCTGACAAGGTTCTTCAGCACCTCCAGATGCACCTCGCTCTGCGAAAGGCTGCTGCCGTTCTCCGTAGTCATGGTTTCGGTGAGCACTCCCTTTGACAGTTCGGAGTTGGCGCGGTCTATGCGTTTGTCAAAGACGTTGTAGGCATCCCCGCGGGTGGACTCCTTGATTTCTATCTCGGTGCCTTCGGGAAAGAGCGCCCAGCCTGCTGCACCCATCGTGCCCAGCATCTTCTCGATACGTCCCAGCTCCTTGGAGTCCCGGCTGGTGGTCTTTCCCACCCGGAAGGGGATGCCGAATATTTCGGAAAACATGTCCCAGAAGGAGCATACGTTTTTCTTGGGAATGGTATGCTGGGCACATTTGAGGTACATCCCCAGGTCGTGCGTGCCGCCCACCTCCACCGTCCAGTCCGCCATTTCGCTGTGCCGGTAGTCATAGCCGTTCTGCCATGCCTCCTGCTGGCGTACCACGATGACCCCGTATTCGGGGATGACGTGGCGGCGCGGTACCAGCTGCACCTCGCTGAAGGCGGGTGTCCCGTCCACGGAGATGACATCTCCCAACTGGATGAGCGAGTGCCCCCAGTAGTGCGCGTCCAGTGCCAGGTCCATGAAGGTCTTGAACCAGGGCGCCTCGAATATGGCCGTCAGTTCCGGGTTCTCCACCCCCTTTCGGTCCACGATGCGGAAACTCTTGTTCAGCACATACCCTTTGCGCTGTCCCACGCATCCGGTGAGGTGCATGTCCACCTCCACGTCGCCATACACGTCATACAACGGCACACGGTTGGGATATTCCACATTCTTTGCATACTGCCAGGCGTTGCGCCAGGCGCGCATGTCTTTCTTGGTAAGCGCCTCGGTCTGCAGTTGCAGGTCGACGGACAGTCTGGTCACCCGCTTCACCTCGGCGGGATTGCCGAGGTTTACCCTGCCAATCCTTACCGGGTTCTGTTTCTTGTAATTGCGATTGGACATAGTCTGTTAATTGAAAATGAATAATTGAAAAACCATATTTCTTACCAGATATACTCGTTCCTGGCGGCTGATCCGTAGCGGATGGGGTTATGGAAATCCTCTTCTCCGTCCGGCCCCATGACGGTGGGAATGTCGGGGATTACACGTCCCGCCTGTATCTCCTTCAAGTATTCTATGGCATCCTTATAGCGTTTCTCGCGCACCTCGGAGCCCATCTTCTGGGGCAGCGACGCTGACATGTGGTAGAGGGCGATATCGACCGCACATCCCACCAGTTCGGCATCCCGCCGTTCTCCTTCGCAGGCGAATGCCTTCTGTATGTCGTAACGCTCGCGCAGGGCCGATGCAATGCGTGACAAGGCACGCTGTTCCGCTGCCAGGCGGTTGTCGGGTGAACTCTGTTGCATGATTCTCAATGCCTCCGTTCCAATCTGTATGTAATCGTCTTCCGTAATGAACATGGGGATAATGTTTAGCGGTTAATGTTTAGTGATGCATGAACTCTTAATTTTCACCAGCCTTGGGAGGGCGGCTGGCGTACTCCCATGCGCGGTGTGAAATTTTCCTCACGCACCTGCTTCTGCAGTTTGTAGATGGCACCCTCATCAGCGTCGGGGCCGTCATCATGGGCGCGGCTTCCTTTCTCGAAGGCGAGGGTCTGTTCGATACCGGTCTTCATGTCGTTGTCATTTTTCAGTTTCTCGTTGTAAAAGACCAGACCGCGTTCCCACAGCGGGCTGACGGCTTCGATGCGGGCGAACTTGTCCGGCTTCTTCCGCTTGTCGGCGGTGACGGGCACCTGGTAGCCGCGCTGCCTGCCCTCACGCTCGAACTCGTCCAATATGGTATCCTGCATGAAGTTGGCTTCCATGTAGATGGTGACGGCGGCGTCCTCGGACAGTGACTCCCAAAGGTCATAAACCCATCGCACCATTTCGCCCACGCTGCACTGACGCACAAAAGCACGCAGGCAATGCAGTTCTGTGGGACTGGCGGTTTTCAATCCGGCGCGTGGACGTCCCCACAACTTGGCGGCCTTGTAGTCGTTCTTGCTGCTGTCCTTGAAACTGGGGTCGATGTAGAGCACCAGGCTTTCATAGTAGCGGAGTTTGAGCATCCGCTTCCACCGGATCCAGCGTTCCTGGAAGACCGCACCTTCGGTGATGGGATTGTGCATGTATTCCTTCTGGAAGCTTCGGTAGCCCATGAACCGTTCACGACTGCGCAGCAGTTCGATGGTGTAAAATTCCGGCCAGGCGGGAGTCCCGTCCTTGCCGATTGCATAGACGGTACTGGTATATACGGTGTCGCTGTCTGTCATCTTTTGCAGCACGCTGTTCTTGCCGATGAGGTTGCCTACCATGATGAAGCGTCCTTCCTTACCGCCAAAACAACCGAAAAGGGCTTCCTTCACCCATTTTGTCATCTCTCGCACACGCGCCTCGCTACGGCACATCTCGTCATCGTCAAGGTCATCCACCACGATATAGTCCGGACGCTTGTCGCGAAAACGCAGTCCTCGTGGTGACTGCCCGCGTCCGCGGCTGAAGAAGGCGCACTGGTCCTTGGTAACGAATTCGCCCTCCTGCCAGCATCCGGAGTTGTATTGCTCGCCGAAGTCCTCGACAATGTACTGGTTGAACTGGAGTTCCGCCTGCAGGTCGCTCAACAGGGCATCGGCATTGTCCTCGCTTTTCCCCACCAATACCATGACGTGCAGCTCCCCCTTGAACTTCAGCCATAGGGGGATTCCCACGTCCAAGTGTACGGACTTGGCATGTCCGCGCGGCCATTTGAAAACGGCCCGCATTTCCCGGTGCTTCTCGATGTAACGGGCGGCCTCGTTGTGGAATTTTGCATTGGGGCATTGGCAGTAGTGGCTCAGGTACCGCCGGCAGAAGTAGTCATAATCCTTCAAGGCACGGGCGATGTTCTTTTTCCGTTCGGCTTCAGTCTCCGGTTTGCGTTTTGAGGTGAGGCGCAACAGACGCTGGCAGTGCTCATTCCACCGCAGCAGTGCTTCTTTCTTTTCTTCCGCTGTCATTTCTGTTTGAATTTGATTCCCATGAATTCGCTGTGCATACGGTTGATGAGTACAAGCATTTTGTCGTCTATCTCGGGATATTCGTCCCGGTGCGCTACCATCCAGTTCTCAAACTCTATGAGTGTATCCACCTTGTTCACAATGGTGGTGCTCAAGTTGATTTCCTTGATAGCCTTGACGGATTTCAGCAGCGAGTCCGCCATGCGCCCGATGCTTCTTTCGTCACCGTCCGCCTTGTCGATGGCGTCCCCCAGTTTGGAAAGGGTCTTGGAGGTGATGGATTCCTTGCTCATTTCGCGTGCGGCGCGTTCCTCTTTCCAGCCTTCAGTGTTCAGCCACCGGCTGACGGACTGGCGGCTCACTCCGGTGAGTTCCACAATCTGTGCGGTGGGGGTCCCTTTCATGTAGAGGTGCTTCGCCACCGATTTCTGCTTGTCCTTACTGTTTGCCATATACCTTGAAATTTCTTGTTTACAGTGGCAAAGTTGCGAAGTGTGGTGCGGGGCACGAAAAAACGGCGCAATGCTTGCACACAGTTACAAAACGGTTGCACACTTGAGGGCAACCGTTACCCACTTTTTTGTGCGGTTATGGGTGTAGCTGTAAGTTTGCGACAAAATGAGACGGAAATCATGGCTAAAAGAATCAGAATATCAAACGAGACATTGAACTGCTTCGGCACCTGGGTAAAGACTGACGGGGTGGATTTGGAGCAGTTCCGGAGAAATCCCGTCATGCTGTGGATGCACTGGAGGGGTATCATTATCGGAAATATTAGGGATTTGAAAGTGGAAGGTGCCGAAATCACCGGTGAACCCTACTTTGATGAAGTCCGTGACGAGTCGAAGCTGGCAAAGCAGCAATGGGACAAAGGTACTCTGAAGATGTGCAGCCCTTATTTTGAAATCGTGGAGTCGAGTGACGACCCCGTACTGCTGAAACCCGGACAGACACGTCCGACCATCACGAGGTGCAGGCTGATGGAGGTCAGTATGGTGGATATGGGCGGTAATGACGACAATATAGTCATGCTCTCTTACCGGGGCGATGAGTTGAAACTTGCCACCGGCGAAGACTGCACCGCACTGCCCCTTCTGAAAACAGACGGCGGACAAACCCCGCCAAGCAATAACTCAAAAACAAAAGAGACTATGAATGCAGATTTTAAAGCTATCGCCCTGAAGCTGGGCCTGCCGGAGACGGCGACAGAAGCGGAGATCCTTGCCAGGATAGGTATCCTGCAAGGACATCAGACCGCAAACATGGAACTGCGCAAGCAGCTGGACGAGATCAGGCTGGCAAGTGTGACGCAGATGGTGGATGAAGCCATCAAGGCAGGAAAGTTCAATGCGGACAAGAGGGAACACTTCATCGGTCTGGGCAAGACAATGGGAGCGGACTCCTTGAAACTGACACTGGACAGCATGGCTGCCGCCACCAAGCCGATGCAGTTGCTTAACACCGGTGGAGGCGGTGCGTCGAGTGCCGGCATGGTATCGGGACAGTGGGGCAAACTGAGCGAGGTGCCGGAATCGCAGCTGAAGCTGATGCGCGAGAACGACCCGGCCAGATACCGTGAGCTGTACAAGGCGGAATACGGCATAGACTGCCCTAAGTTCTGAGAGAGGAGAAACAGTAATAGTAACTTGTAAAATCGTAAAACGACATGATGAAATTTATTTGCGGAACGCTGTTCAACGTCCTGATGGGCGTCGTCCTGGCGAATGTGGTGGGAATGGATCCCGCTTATGGCGCAGCGACCGGGGCGGTTGTTCCGGCTGTGCTTGGAAACTTCATGCCCCTGGGCGCAGCCTTTGAGGGCGTATATACTGAGGTGTGGACCGGTGAGCTGGTAAAACGCCTGAATGCGGGGCTGGCGGCGAGTTTTCTGAACGGGATTCCCGACTATTCGGCCAAGGCCGAGAATGAGGTCATCCATCTGGTGGATGTGGGAGGTGATCCGGATGTGCTGATAAACAATACCACCTATCCGATTCCGGTCCAGAATCTTACGGAAGGTGATATTCCCATCGGCCTGGACAAATACCAGACGAAGGCGACCCGCGTGACGGACGACCAGTTGTATGCCATTTCCTATGACAAGTTCTCCACCGATGTACAGCGCCACAGCAATGCCATTGACACGGCCAAGTACAAGAAGGCCATCCATGCGCTGTCCCCTTACAGCAATACGAAAACCACCCCTGTAGTCCCCACTTCGGGTGAGGCTGACGCTACGGGCCGCAAGAAGATGACACGCAAGGATGTCATCGCCCTGAAACGCGCTTTCGACAAGGCAGAGGTTCCTACTGACGGACGTCGTCTGGTGCTTTGTCCCGACCATATCAACGACTTGCTGGAAGAAGACCAGAAGTTCCGTGAGCAGTACTACAACTACACCACCGGTAAGGTGACGAACATGTACGGTTTCGAGATTTATGAATTTGTAAACTGCCCGTACTTCACCAATGCCGGGGTGAAGGTTCCTTTCGGGACTTCTCCCGCCGAGACGGACATGCAGGCGTCCGTTGCCTTCTACGTGCCCCGCATGTTCCGTGCCCAGGGTTCCACGAAGATGTACTATAACGAGGCGCGTACCAATCCGCAGACCCAGGAGAGTCTTGTAAACTTCCGCCACTACGAAATCACGATGCCGAAGAAGCAGGAGGCTATCGGTGCCATCTACAGTTATGATGGCAAGACGGCACAGACTTCCGATGCGGAGGTGACAGCCGACAAGCACTGGGCGCAGATCCGTCGTGAAGCTGCCGTGGCTGCCGCAAAGGCTGAAGAGGAGAAGGCTGGTCCGCTTCCGGAGGATGCGGGTGAAGAACTGGAGGCATAGTGATGAGCAGAGGACTACGCAACAATAACCCGCTGAATATCCGTCTCTCTGCCACCACCGTGTGGCAGGGGGAAATCCGGCCTTCGCAGGACCGTTCGTTCTGCCAGTTCAGGACGATGGCCTACGGCTACCGTGCCGGTCTTAAGTTGTTACAGAACTATCGCCGCAAACACGGCTGCCGCACCATTGCCGACTTTATCCGACGTTGGGCGCCACCCACAGAGAACAACACGAACGGTTACATCAGCCGTGTGTGCAAGGAGATGCAGGTGCCGGCAAGCTATGTACCCGATGTGGGTGATCAAGGTACGATGTGCGCTTTTGCGGCTGCGATGTCGCAGGTGGAAAACGGAGTACCTGCCGTGATGGAGGACATTATCACGGGTTGGAGCCTGCTTTAAGTGATTATTGAAAACTACTTGGCCATGAACATGGAAACGATAATGCAGATTCTCCAGTGGCTTGTGCCGAGCGGCATTGCCGGTTCCCTCTGGGCATGGTTGAGACACCGGGAGAACAGCAAGGTAATCGCCGCCAAGGAGCGGAACGATGCCTATAAAGAAATGTATGACAACCTTTCGGGGACATTAATTGAATTGCAGAATGAGAACATCAAGCTTAACAAGGCGGTACGTGAACTCAACCGTACTATCCGTAAGGCTTCCACTTGCCGCCATTATAATGATTGTCCTATCCGTATCGAGTTGCAGAAGTCAGGGGGAATTGATGCAGACCAGCCATCATACCGACAGCCTGCAAGGCAGAAGCGGGTTCGCTCTCCTTCAGCAGCCCGTTCCTCCCAGTGTGGCGAGGACGGCATTTCCGACGAAGATATTGACCTCGATACCTGTGGGGACGGGCTTCAGTAAGCGCAGCGGGCAGGCAACAGTGAATGTCAACCGCATATCGGAAGACAGCCTGGAGGTGACTGCCACCTGCGACAGTCTGGCACGCCAGGTAATAATGCTGACGGAAGAACTGACACGTATCCGCAACGAGACATCCTCAGCGGTAGAGACCCTGCCTCCTGAGGTGATAAGGGAACCCACCGGCTGGCAGTGGTTTCAAATATGGACAGGTCGGCTGGCCGTTGCCGTCCTTCTTCTGATACTGATTAAACGGCGATTGAACAGAACTTAAAAAACAAAAGAATTTATGGACGGATTAATTTACGGACTGGCGCACCTCAAATTCAAGGAGAAGGAAATCGGCCTTATCAGCGAGGAAGGCCTGCAGCCTGCCGGGAGCGCCCCGAGTACCACGGACATCTACGCCGCGCAGGTGAAGGACGGCCCGGTAATGACACTCACCACCAATCCCGGCAAGAAGGCATTCACCTGCACCCTGATAGAGCTGAACGCCGAGAGCCTGGTGAACACCATCGGCGGCACGAAGGACGCCAAGAACAACTGGGAGCCCCCCGAGAACTGGGAAGCCACGGGCGTGATGGACGTGGTTGCCGACAGCGGCGAGACCCTGCGCTTCTACAATGCCAAGGTGACCGGCAGTGACTTTGCCAACGGCATCAACTCCTCCAACGTGCTGGGGCTTTCTCTGAACATCGAGCTGCTGAAGAATTCTGAGGGCAAGCGCATGAAGCTCTTCGCCAAGGGCATCGACCCGGATACGGGTACCGAGGCTGTAGACTAATGGGGGGCTGCCCATGAAACCGAACTTTGAACTGGAATCCCTTGCGGAGAGGGTCATGTCGGATGCCGGCATTTCCCTTCCGCTGCGGCTTCCCGGAGGGAGACACATCCGCTGGGTGATGCGGATACCAACCCTGGAAAGCCGCTGCCGCATGGCACGGATGTATCTGAAACTGGGTGTGACACACGAGGAACTCAGGGCCTACACTTTTGAACAGAAGCTGGAGTTTATGGTGAAGCACACCAGGACAGTGAGCCGCATGGTGGCATATGCCATCGTCCGCGGCAGGGTGTCGGGCAGGCTTCTGAACCGTCCGGTGGCATGGATGCTGCGCAGCTGCATGCACCCCTCCGCCCTGGAAGACGCCTGGATGATTGCACTCAGTACGATGAGTACCATCCCTTTCGGGAATATTATCAGATTGGCCGAGGTAATGAGCCTGACGGCGCCCAATCTGAGCCAAAGAAAACAGAACGGGAGTTAAAGGGGTACACGGAACCCGCCCATAGCCCGTTCGGTCTCGTGGGACAGATAGCCCGTGACACGGGCTGGAGTGTGGACTACATCATGCGCGGTGTGAACTGCCCGATGCTGATGCTGATGTGGCAGGACTTCCCCCGCCATGTGCCGGGAAGGAAGAAGACCACGCAGGAGATGGTTGCCGAGAGGAGAAGCCGCAACGGGCAGCCGGACATATCTCCGGCGGACTATTTACAACAATTGCTTGACGAGGAGGAAAACGCTGATGAATCCCATTAAACTTGAAATATTCCTTGATGACAAGACGCTGGCGGGCATGAGGTCGGTGGAAGGCAACGTGGCCAACATGGAGGCTTTCACCAGGCGGATGATCGGGCATCTGAAACTGGAACTGAAAGATTTGGAGAAGGAGTATAAGAATCTCCAGAAACAAGGGCTTGCCGGTGAGAGGGAGATGGCTGACATCCAGGCGCTGAAGGGTGCCATCGGCGGGTTGAAGGAACAGCTTAAGGAATACGAGGCTGCCAAAAAACGGGCGGGCGAGACACCCGTCATAGGCAATGACCCCGCACCGAAACTGAACAGCGTGAAGATGAGCATGGCGCAGATAGCCCGCGAGCTTCCGTCACTGGCCATGGGACCGCAGATGTTCTTCCTGGCAATATCCAACAACATCCCGATGTTTACGGATGCGGTGGGCAATGCCAGAAAGGAGTACGAGAGACTGACGGCGGCAGGCCAGAAGGCGACACCGGTATGGAAGCAGGTGCTCTCGTCCCTTTTCTCGTGGCAGACTTTCATGGCTACCGCCATCACGCTGACTGTCGTATACAGTAAAGAGATATGGGAGCTTGCCGGCCGGATGCGAAAAGGAAGCAGGGCCGCCCTGGAGATGGCGGATGCCCAGGAAAAGATAAATGACTCGCTGGACACTTCCAGCCTCGGCAGACAGCTTGTTACAATCCGCTCCTTGCAGGAACGCTGGAATCAGCTGGGCAATGACCTGGCAGAGAAAAAGAAGTTCATTACGGACAACAAGGACGAATTTGACAAGCTGGGCGTGTCCGTAAGCAATGTGGATGAAGCCGAGAACGCGCTGGTTACAAATACGGAGGCCTTTATCCAGGCCATGACTTTGCGTGCGGAGGCTGCCGCAGCCTTTAAGCTGGCAGCGGAAGAGGCGGAAAAGGCATTGAAGGCCCAGACGGAGATAGACCGGAAAAAGAAGGAGGGTCCAAGCTGGAAAGACAAGGCGGTTTCATTCCTGTTCCTTGACCCTCAATGGACTCCGGGCTCCATGTCCGACAAACAAGGCACATCAAGGGCCGAAACCGTCTGGAATGCAGGTATCGGGAAACAGAATGCCATTAAGGAAGTAGCGGAGCAGGATGCGGAGACTTATACAAAAACATACAATGACAAACTGATGGAGTCCGCCAGAAAACTGAAGGAAGCCGGGATCACGGAGAAGACGGACAAAGAAAATTCCAAAGGTACCAGACTTGACTATGCCGCCGAGCTTGCCGACGCCCGCATCCGTGCCCAGCGGAAAGTGGAGGCCGCCCGCATCGCCGTGATGGTGGAGGGACGGGAAAAACGCAAGGCGCTTGCCGAAAAGGAGTATAATGACACTCTTGCCGCTATCGACAAGGAAGAACGCGATACCCTTGCCAAACTGGAGAAATCAAGGAAGGCGGGCAGGAAGGTGACTCCCGAAGAAGAGAGGCAGGTGAAGGACGGCGCGACGGCACAACGCGCCCTTGCCCGGGTACAATACCTGCAGGACACCTATAATATAGAAAAGGAATGGCGCGAGAAGAACCGCCAGGACTGGATTGACTACAACAAGGAATACGGCACTTACCAGGACAAGCGCCTTGCCATCGTGCAGGATTATGGACTGAAGATAGCCCGTGCCGAAACCGAAGGCGAGAAGGAATCACTGAAAAAGAAACGGGACAACGACTTGAAGGAACTGGACTTCGGGGAATTCAAGAAGACCGTCAACCTGGCCGACGTATTCGGTAACCTGGACGGACAGAGCACTGAAGCGCTGTTCGTTCTCCGCGACAAGCTGAGGGAATATATCAGCGGTGCCGCCAAGGAGCTGCGCCCGTCCGATTTAAAGGAATTGCAGGATGCCCTTACGGATATAGACCTGAAGATTGCCGACCGCAAGCCTTTCCGGGAATTGAAACGTTCGCTGGCGGAGTACGGCGAATCCCAGGCGGCAGTGGAGAGCGCCCAGGAAGACCTGAACACCGTAATGGCAGGAGGTGAAGTGGTTACGGGTATGTATAGGGACGAGACCGGCAGACTTGTAGCCGGACTGTTGACCCAGGAGCAGGCTGAAAGGAACCTTGCAGCCGCCCAGAACAACCGTCTGAAAAAGCAGGCGGCATTGGCGCAATCGTTGCAGGGTGTGGCGGGCAGGATGTCATCCTACGGTCAGGCTGCCGGTACCATCATCTCCACACTGGAAGGCTTCGGCGTCACTGTTGACGAGAATGTGAAAGGCGTGGTGGAAGGTTTCAACACCATGAGCGAAGGTATCAGCGGGTTTGCCCGGTCCCTTCTCAGCATGGACGTCGGCGGCATGATAAGCGGTGTGGTGAATACCGTTGGCGGTGCCGTCAAGAGCGTGGGCAGTCTGTTCGGTGTCGACTGGGGAGGTGAACGCTCGGAAAGGCGCTACCAGCAGGCCAAGGAGAAATACGAGAGCTATATGGAAGTGCTCGACAGGGTCATTTCCAAGCAGAAGGAGCTTGTCTCCTCCATGGAGGCGGACGACTTCGCCAATGCGGATAACTCTTATGAGCGTGCCCGCGAGCTGCTGAAGAAACAGCAGGACTATGCCCGCGAGATGGGCAAGGCCTATCTGAATGCGGGTGCGAGCAAGGGGTTCCTGGGCGTGGGGTCAAGCGCCTCGCACGGTACCGACCAGCGCAAGGATATTTCCCGGTCTGCCTGGGAGCAAGCCAGGAAGGTGCTGGGCGGTGACTTCGATAAATACGGCATAGGGGACGGCCGCATGACGGGGCTCTTCGACCTCCCGTATGAGCAGTTGGTGAGACTCCGTGATGAAGCAAGCGGATTTTGGAGCGAGCTGCACGAGGACACACGGAACTACCTCGAGCAGATTATCGAGAGCGAGGAAGCCTGGCAGGAGGTGCAGGATGCCCGTAAGGAGGCACTGACGAAGACGGACTTCGACAGTTTCTACAACGGCTTCGTTTCCATGCTGTCCGATATGGACGCCACTTCGGAGGATTTTGCCGGCAGCTTTGAGAAGTACCTTCAGAATGCCATTTTCTCCGCACTGGTGGCCACCCGGTACAAGGACAAGATACAGAAGCTGTACGACTCATGGGCTGACATGGCCGACAAGGACGGGCTCTCTTCCATGGAAGCGGAGAAACTGCGTGGAGACTATCAGAAGATGATTGATGAGATGCTGGCGCAGCGGGAACAGATAATGGAGGATTTCGGTTGGGAAGGCTCTTCCGGCAGTTCAAGTTCCCAGTCCGGACGCAGCGGGGCTTTTACTGCCTTGACCCAGGAGCAGGGCACCAAGCTGGAAGGTCTGTTCACCTCCCTGCAGGACCATGCCGGCGGCATACACAAGTTGCTGGAAGAGCTGAAGCAGGGGCGTTCGGCAGACCATGACATATTCCAGCAGATAGCAGAGAATACTGCTTACTGCAAAGTATTACAAGACATATTCGACCTCCTGGCAAGTAAGGACCGGGACGGATGGAAAACCATTTGATGTTATGAAAGATTTGACCGGATACATGACCGTCAACGGCAAGGATGCCTGGACGGAATATTCCGCTTTCCTCTGTGAGGACAGACGGGAGGACAACTTCAATTTCAGTGAATTGCTGAAACCGCTTGAAATGAAGGCATACACCTCTGTGGATTTTCGGGAGCGTAACGGTGAGGAGCTGCCGGAGGTATTGCCGTCTCCGTGTTGTAAGGCCAGGGACGTGACGTTGTACTTCGCCATATACGCCTCTTCTCTGGAGGAATGCGAGACCCGCCGTGCGGCATTGATGAAGGTCATGTATTCCGGATGGGTGAACCTTCAGGTAAAGGGCAGGACATCTGTCTATAAGTTCTACTACAAGTCTTCTTCCGACTTCGACACCGTGACGGATGTATCCGGCGGGATGGTCGTAGAGAGATGGAAAATGAAGTTTCGGGAACCGAAACCCGGAACTCTTTAAATAACGATTAAAAGCTGTTTGAATGGAACTCAAAATCTATAACCGGTCCGGAGAGTTGAAACTGACGGTTTCCACATCTTCCTCCTCCACCTGGAACCAGGAACTGATGAAGGAATACTCTGTGTCGGTCTCCTTTACCCACCCGTCCTACGTGATGCTGGACGTGGAGGACTATGTGCTGCTGGAGGGAGTGAAGTTCAGTATAAAGAAGGAGTACAAGCCCAGGCAGAAGGATACACAGACCTACAGTTATTCGGTGAAGTTCTATGCCCCCATACATGACGCGGAGCAAGTGAAGTACCTGCATCTGACCGATGGGGCTTATAACCCCCAGTTCAGTCTTGACGGCGGTCCCCGGGAGCACCTGCAGAAGTGGGTGGAGAACATGAACCGCATTTACGGGCGTGAGGTCTGGAGCATCGGCGACGTGGTGGTGGCAGACAACCGGACCATCGAATACAATAATGTCACCTGCTGGGATGCCGCCACAATGATTGCCGAAGCGTTCGGTACGGAATGGTGGACGGACGGCTTCACCTTCAATCTTTCGCGCTGCGAGCATGGGGAGCCGGTAGAACTGGGCTATATGCGGGGGCTTACCTCATTGGTACAGTCGGAGAACAGTGACAGTGTAAAGTTCTTCACGCGTCTGATTCCCCTGGGCTCGACAAAGAACATCGACCCCTCCCGTTACGGCTTCTCCCGTCTCCAGCTCCCTGACCGGTCCAAATATGTGGACCGTAACACGAACTACGGTCTGTATGAACACGTGGAGGAGGATGCCTTTGCCGGAATATTCCCCCATTATACGGGCAGTGTGACGGCTGTGCGCAGTGAAGAGAAGACCGGGGATGACGGGAACAGGTTCACTGTCTATTATTTCAAGGACAGCGGCATGCAGTTTGACCCGAACGGGAATGAGATAGCCGGCCTGGTGAAGCATGTGTCGTTCCAGACAGGGGACCTTGCCGGGCGTGACTTCGAGGCAAACTATGACTCAAAAACGAGGGAATGGGAAATCATCAACACCTATCCTGATGACAAGACGCAAATACCGGGTGGCAGTCTGATACCGGCTGTCGGGAATGAATATATTCCCTGGAACTTCCGTATGCCGGTGGAATACGAGACGCAGGCTGAGCTCGACTACAAGGCCGCCGTGGATGACTATCTGGCCAGATACAGTGAGGACGTGTCCAAGTATGGCGGTGACACGGACTATATTTATATAGACCGGAACCGGATACCGTTATTGCCGGGACAGCGTGTGCGGTTGCTGAGCGACAAGTATTTTTCAGCGTCGGGCGGGACCAGGGACACGCGGATGACGAAGGTCGTGCGCAAACTGGACAATCTCTCCATTGCTACAATAGAATGCACCAACCAGGTGGGAAAAGGCTGGAAGTCGCGGGTGGATTCAAGTCTGACGGACTTGAAATATATACTGGACAAGCAGCGGGAACAGCTGTCACTTGATATTCTGAAAAGCTGGGACGGGCGGCCTGCTACCGACAATACGGTCATGTCCGCTCTGAGGGTACTGAAAGAGATTGCGCAAAAAGCTTTGAGCAAGACAGAGCCCGACCAGACAGATTTCCTTATTCGTCTTCTCGGAGGTCTTGAGGTCGGCGATTCAATTGACTCCATGGTTGCCGGGAAAGGTATCATTGCCGATAGGGACGGCCGTATGCAGCTGTCCCGCCTCGAGGTCCGCGACAGCCTTACCGTCCTTGAGCTTATCTTCAACCGTCTCTCCGCCATGGAGAGCGACTATTCCTTCTCCGAGTCCGGTACCATCGAAAGTGTATCGCAGCTTGAAGACGGCACATACAGCCTGAAGATAAAGAAGCGGTGGGATAACGACTTTACTGCACTGGCAGAAAACGATGTTGTATATGGTGTTGTCAATGACCTGACTTCTGGTAGTGGCCACTATTACACATCATGGTTAAGAGTACTGCATGTAGATGCCTCAGCCAATACGATCAACGCTGTGATGTACCCTGATAGCGAGGTGCCGGGTGGCAAGAATTATCCTCCTGAGCCGTTGATGATATTATCACACCGTGGCAACCCGGTTGATGAGGAACGGCAGGGTTATTGGTATCTGTCATCCCGTGAGCATTGTATCTGCATGCTTAACGGGGTCACAAAACCCGTCCTTGAGGAAAGCAACTATTCGGTGATCGTCGGCAGGCTGAAGCATCTGTCTCTGTTCGACAACCTGCCCATCAACTACCTGCACTCTTATATCTACGTTCGGGGATTGGTAGCGCAGGACATCCACCGCATCGACTTCCAAGGCGTATTGCCCCGCATCGCCAACGACCGCGGCGAGTGGAGCATGGAGACCGCCACGGGAGCAGAACCCTACCAAGCCGACCGCGAGGCACAGACCGAGACTGTACGTGTGATGATGTACGATACCGTGTGGCACTACGGATGCAAGTGGATGTGTCTTGTTTCCGGCACTACCGACGAACCGAAGTACGGAGCAGCGGGCTGGGCAATGGTCGAGGGCAATCCGGATTTCAGCATCGACATTGAGAGCAGCAACGGCTGGTACTTCGATGCGGAGCGTTTTGCGACCACCCTCACCATTACCGGTGAGCTGTACAACCGTGACGTGACGGCTCATATACTTGACGCTGATGTGGAGTGGACGCGCGACACGGGCAACGTCACCGAGGACAACGCCTGGGCGGTCGCACACGCGGAAACCGGCAAGTCGCTGCCGCTGACGGTCAACGACCTCGGCCCCAACTATATGAACATGACCGGGTGCAAGTTCATCGCAAGGGTGCTGCTGCGTGACGGGCAGAATAATTATGAGACAATGAATTATATAACTTTCTAATTATGCAGACTATACAGAAGAAGATAGAAATTAATTATCGCCCCCTCCAGACCAGCGGCGGGATAGAGGTTGTCGGCAGCGTGCCGGACGTGCAGGTGTACCAGGCTGACAAGGCCGAGTACACTCCGGACTACACGCTTACCCCCCTGACGCTGTTCCCCCGGTGCAATGCCACCGACCCGGATGCGGTGGTCAAGGTGGGTGCGGTCAACGCGTCATTGGTCAACATGAAGTGGTACGAGCGCTTGAACGGTGTACGGACATTGATTACATCTGCCAACAAGAGCTATGTCATTACCGAGACCGGAGCCGAGAAGGGTAAGATACAAGTGAAAAAGAATACCGTTCCCGGCAGTCCGGTAACACTGGAGTTCTACGCCGAGTATGTCGATGCGAAGCGTACCGGACAGACGCACGTCTACCGTTTCAGCCGTCTTGTTCGCGCCGTAGATGGCAGCGAAGCACAGCCTAAGCTGATGGTCGACTCTCCGTCGGCACTTGACTGGAACCCGTGTCGGGACATTGCCAGGCAGGCCATCACCGCCAGACTGCTTGTCGGTGATATGGACGTGACAACGACGGACAAATGCAGGCTCTTCTATTACCGCAAGCTCGATACGGGCGCACTGGAGCAGATTACCGACGGTAACGGCGACAATGACTGGGAGTTCGTATCACTTGCCAAGAACGTGCTTACCATAGACCGGGACTATATCGGCTACGAACAGACCTACGTCGTAAAAGCATCGTACTCGAAGGACGGTGCTCCTTCATCCAAGCCGGACAGTGACATAGACTATGTCTCCACCACCATCCGCAGACGTATTCCCGCCATCGAGATTGACTGGGAGGGATTTCCGCAGCAGGTGGCCGACGGAACCAAGATGATATACCCGAAACCGGTCATCCGTGATACGGCAGGGATTGTCCCCAATCCCCAGGCCATCCTTGAGTGCGAATGGTACACGAAGGCGGCCGGCGCCTCCTCATACGTGCTGGCCGCTGCCGGGTACTCGCCCTCCATCCCATGCACCGACGGCATGATGCTACAGCTGAAGGTGATTGACAAGGGCCCGTATGCGGCGGTGGTGACATCTGACGGCAAGTACGTGACGGATGACAGCGGTAAGTTTATAGTGGCAAGGAAAAGGGATGTTTAACCATTAATCGATAGCAGTATGGCATTTTATATCAAAGTGACGAGAGAGGTTGCGGACAAGCTGGGAGTGGCAGGAATCCGCAACAGCACTGCCGACGGCAATGTGCTGTTATGGCAGGCCGATGTGGCAGGCTTTCCCGGCGATACGGTATTCGACCGGGCGGCAGTAGTCGGGGGCGTGTGCCTTTCCCCGCAGCAGGCCAAGGGTGAGATAGACGGCGTGGAAGATCCGGTGGAGGTCGCCACTCCGGAGGGTTTCATGGATAAAGACGGGGAGGAGGTGACCGATGAGCGTAGCGAGTAAGGTCGGGCAGGTAATCTTTTCGCAAAAGTCTGGCGTTTACATGCCAGCGATTATGTGCGACAAAGGCGACCTCTATCAAGAGTATGATGGTGAATCGGGTGCTCCGACAAACATAGCCCCCGACTTCACCACGATGAAGCCGACGCTCTCCTTCCTTCTCACCTCCTCACGGGTGGCTGAGGGGATTGTGGTGCCCTCAGCCATCAGGTGGTATTTCAATGACGTCGAGATCAAGTTCTCGGGTAACGTCTCCACAAACACGTTCGGCGGCGAGACGGGGCATTTCAAGTACATCCCCTACAAGGCGGGCACTACGAACTATTACGGGCTTCAGATCGTGAAGAACCTGGTGAAGGCGTCGTCCGGTGCGAGCTGTAGCGTCAAGGCGGTGGCTACGGTGACCGTGGGCAACGTGTCGGATGAGGTGCAGTTCGTCTACAGCATCCCTATTACCAAGGGGGTAGGCAACCAGAATGTGGTGACCATCGTTTCGGGTGATGACAAGTATTTCGCTATCCGGGAGAAGGGAGGCAGTGTTGTCCTCACGGCGATGGCGCGGCGTGGAGCGTCAGAGATCACCTCCGGACTGACCTACAAGTGGTCCAGGATGGTTAACGGTACCTGGCAGACACTCGTCGACCAGACTGGCAAGAGTCTGACCGTCACGGACAGCCTGGTTGACACTACGGGTATCTTCAAGGTGGAGGTGTCGCAGGGCGGCAATCTGATAGGCCTTGACACGCAGACGGTGATGGACTTGTCAGACCCCTACGACATCATAACTAATCCCAATCCCGAGGATGAGACGATTGTTTCCGGTTCCGGAGGTTCGGTGACTTATACGCCTATCCTTGTCAAGCGGGGACAGACCACGAAGGCAATGAATATGCTGTTCTATTTTGTCTTTATGGATTCGGCAGGGGTCATTCTCAATCCGGCTACGGCGAATGTGGCGGCGGCAAGCGGTACCTGCACCGAAGCGATGTGCCAGCAGGCAGGCGGCAATGTTTCATGGACATTCTCAACGGCAGCATGATATGGCAAAGAAAGCGTTGGCAAGCAAGACGGGAGAAGTGAAGTATCTCCAGCAGGGACCGGTCGGCCCACTGGTCTATCCGACCGGGGAGTACGCGGCATCCGTATCCTATACCCGTACCCCACTGTCCGCACCCATGGTGCTGTGTGAGGGGCAGTATTACGTATTGAACAAGGAGGGCACTTTTAAGAATATTAATCCGAAAAAGGACTATGCGGCCAACGGCAGCAAGGCCACCTGGGTGCTGATGGACAAGGTCAGGTATTCGTTCGTCGAGATTCTGATGGCGAACTTCGCAAAACTGGCGAGCGCCGTATTCTACGGGCAGTACATGTTCTCCCAGTATGGGGTGAGAGCGGACGGTTCGGCCGTGGAGACGGAGGGCGGGTACAAGGACTTCAATTACAGTGATCCGATGAATCCGGCGAACGGGTTCCGTCCGAACCTGCTGATTGACTTCCTGAGAGGGAGCCTTTATGGGCGGAGTGTTGACTTGCAGGGTGACATTACAGCCGAGACAATGAATCTGAAGGTTTGTACAAATTCAGACAATGAATTACCTAATGGCTCTATAATACTTTATCCGAAGAATTTGGGGCCTTTACCGGAACTGGAAGCTGGCACTTGCCAGGAAATGAAGATGTTGTTTCCTATTGCGACAAGGGTTCCCCTTTCCGTAACTTTAACCACTGCATCTGCCAATGTGAGGATTGCGCCCAATGGCTCTATACTTGATTCTGCGTCAAGTTATGATATAGTAGATGCTTACGGATATCATGAATTAATCGGGTTTAGATATGCCGATGGGGATATTACCTATTGGTGTGTATTTAAAAAATAAAAGAGTGTATGAAAGTTTTTTATAAAAGCGAGGTGGTGAAATGGCTATTGTGGTAAGGCTACAGCACCATCACATTCATTTGATTTTAAATTTACAAAACGAGAATAAAAACAAAATGTTAAACCGGTTGTCGTTTTTATCCGAAAATGACGACCCTCAAAAGTACAAGGGATATGATAGAGAAGGTAAACATAAGCCAAGTAATGAACCAGTATCAGATAGTGACTGATACAAACTATGTGTATGTGGAACTGGCAGATGGTAGTCAGGGGAAAATAAAGAAAAGTGATTTGGCAAATGTGATGAATACATTAATAGGAGGCTTATTTCCAAAGTTATTTTCCACTCCTTCAGCTGGAAATGTAAAAGGCTTTATAATTAGAACAGCAATAAGTACGGCACAATATCGTGCCATAAGGTTGCAATGCTCTATAGGTTTTAACCAAAACAATATGAGTAATGAGAATTTCTCTGTTAATATAAAGTATTGGGAGAACAAATTCGCAGACAGTCGTCTATCCAAAGAAAATTACAGTTCAACAATATGTAACTATATCGTATGCTACGTTGATAATGACAATACTTTCAGTTTTTATTTAAACAGTAAATACCCAAACCATTCTGGCGGCTATCTTATGTTGTATGCCATATCAAATGTTAATGGAAACAAGAACCAAATTCTCTCCATGGAAGCGGTAACATCGGAATATGTTATTGGCTCTCATTCCAAGGAAAATAAAATTACCATTTCATAAGTCTTTCCAATTTTCTGCCTATAATTAAAATCCGTCCTATCCTCACGGACAAGACGGAAAGTCTGTATTAACTAATTGATTAAGTGTAAGTTCTATAAATTCCAACTCTTCGGACTTTACTTTATAGAACAAGAACTACTTACTATGCCTAAAAAGACATGCGGTAAAATTAATAATAATCAATCAGAATGCCAAACAAAACCCGCTCAAACCATCTCGGCTTGAACGGGCTTGATTTGCGCACATTGGACATCCATTATAAAAGGTATGAAGTGTAATTTAACAAGCAAACAAACATTCTGTCCAATGCGCAAAAGAAAGAGATAGGGTGGCAACCCGAATTCAACTTTATGGCGTTCCCAATGCCTTCTAAGTACATGCTCTATCTTCACAAATAAGGCATGATTATCGGGTTGTCAATGCACCAAAGGTATGATTTTTATTTCAAAGGAACAAATCCTATATTACAAGACATGCTGAAAAAAGGGAAGTCAATGGTTTGTTTGAATTCTCTTGTAACCCGTTCCGGCCATCTCGGTCAGAACGGGCAGAATACTTCTTGTCAATGCAGTCCATTCATGGGGTAGACTGCATAAAACCTAAACACTTAACTGAAATAATTGGTGGCATTACCCACCAAAAGCATCCGATCTTCACAGACTGAGAATACTTTCATTATTCCAAAGAATAAAATAGTATTAGTTAAGTAGTATATCGGCTAACTATACAAAGTTACAGTATTTAGTCGGAAACAGCAACCATCTAAGTAAAAACATCCCGATACTTCACAGACCGGGATGCAATGCCAAACAAAGAGAGTTTCCGAATGAAAATCAATATGAACAAAATGTCTTTAAACCTTAATGCAACTAATACCTATTGTCTAACCATAACAACTACAAGTTACTGATAACTTTTAAGGCATAAACCATAGTACAAAATTGATGCCAGAATGATTGCGCAACAATATTGCATTCATTTTCATTAATATAAGGCAAAATCCTCTTTTAACAATACTGTGGAATATTGTGGAGTGCTCCACGGTATTGTGGAATAATTCCACCCTCAAAAGTACAAGGGATATATGATAGAGAAGGTAAACATAAGCCAAGTAATGAACCAGTATCAGATAGTAACTGATGCAGACCATGTGTATGTGGAAAAAGGGAATAGCCAAGGGAAGATTAAGAAAAACGATTTTTTCAACTTACTTCCATTTAAGAATTATGGTGTTGTAGAAGGTTCCTTGGATGAAATAGGTTCCGGCTTTGGCTATAATTCAAATGGAGATGGTTCTGGTATTTCTGGTATGTTTCTTTGCGTTAACTATAGTCAGTGTAGGTTTCAACTAAAATCCGATTTATTGGGAAATACTTTAAAAGTCAGGAGCAGCAATTTTTACGGGGAATGGACGAACTGGAAGTCCATATCATTTACTTGATTGACAGTAGAGCTCATAACAATCTTTTTCCCGTCATATCCTTTGACCCTCAAAAGTACAAAGGTATGATGGAAAAGATTGATATTACAGACACAAGCGTGATAAATGCCATCACAAGACAGCTCAATATAAAGAACATCAGGAATGAGATGTTCCCTACCTGGAGACTGACATTGCAACCGGGGGAGGAATACGATTTGAAGACATCCTATTATGGAATGTACATGGTTCGATGGGCTGATGCTGGGACGACAGCCCTGATAATGATCGGCGCCGGAGTATCGGCCAATATATTGTTGAATAATGGTGCGAGTATTTCCACGGACTTCACAGAGGTCGGCAAGATTATTTTGAATAAGAAGGCTGTCAATGGCACTGTATTTGTTAAGAACAACGGAAATAAAGAAACGGGAATAAATGTCATGCAGATAACTAATTATTAGCAGGGGTTATTCCCCTGCCTTCCTTACTCGTTCTCGATATAAATTGCTCAGTAACTTTTACTTTTATTGTGCTCATTGCTGTTTATTGCTTATTTCCGTCATATCCTTTGACCCTCAAAAATACAAAGGTATGATGGAGAAGATTGATATTACAGCCACGGGAGTAGTTGATAGTATTCGTAATAAGATGGCAGTGGCTACAGTTTCCAATAAAGGATTAATGCCATCAGGTGTGTTATCAGAGTTCCAAGGCGCGTATAGTGTACTTCTGTTTGAGACTACAAGCACTCCAGTTTCAGGCTCAATTCTTTTGTCTATATCTGCAACATCAAGCGGAATGCCTAGCCTATATTACATCTCCATATCACGAGCTGGTAATGTAACAGGCAATCCTAATCTAAAAGTCAAAGTCCTCTCAGGTAGCTATAATATTAAGATTAAAGCTAAGACTGAAGCTGATGGAAAGTGCAGGATTTATGCTGAACGGCTGCAATATACACCTATTTTGGATGCGCTTCTTATGAATTCCTATGGCATATCAATGAAGATGGAAGCAGCGGATAACAGTGCATTCGAAGGAGGATTTGAAGCTACATTTGATCTGTAGAAATACTCAGTAACTTTTACTTTTATTGTGCTCATTGCTGTCTATTGCTTATTTCCGTCATATCCTTTGACCCTCAAAAGTACAAGGGATATGATAGAGAAGGTAAACATAAGTCAAGTAATGAACCAGTATCAGATAGTAACTGATGCAGACTATGTGTGTGTGGAAAAAGGGAATAGCCAGGGGAAGATCAATAAGGGTGATTTGCTTAATGCAATGTTTCAAAAAGGAACACCCGTAAAAGATTACAACTTAAATACAGAAATTGGTATATACTACATAAACGTTAGCGTTAATGGCACCATCAACGGACCATCCAATTCAATTAGCTATGGTATTCTTTTTGTACTTAAAGGATTAAATAATTATATTGTTCAAATAGCATGTAGTGTTACTGGCCTTCTAAATGTATTCATAAGGACAAGAACTGAACTTGCTTGGAGTGAATGGAAATCAGTAAATATTACCTAATATGACGGTATAATTTGCTCCTTTTATTTCTTATCGAATCTTCTGACAGTTTTAAGTAAGAGTTGGTGCTTTTCACTCTGACCGTCCTGCAAAGCCTATTACGTTGATATGTCTGTTAACGATATATATTTCCATGAAGACCACTCATCTTTCCCGTTGGCAGTGACACACTTTCTTACAAGGATAAAGTTTTTCCTTGCAGGAAAATCAATATGTATTGTATATTCATCTATGTACAAGACCAAGAGCACACCATGCGCGCCATAGGAAGTCCCCGTACCGATTATGGGGTCCCCATGCTTATACACACCAGGTTTCTTGAGGTTATCTATAACTTCTTGACTGTTATATATAAAGGAGCCTCTTGCACATAATATGTCACTCAAAAAAGAATCCAACGGTTCTAAAATGCCCTCTCCCTGGGTGTTCAGCCCGCGTATCTGAGCAATTATTCCGTTAGGCAAACCTTTCTCCACTTCTGACAACTTTACTTTCTCTATCATCCTTGTACTTTTGAGGGTCAAAGGATAGGATAGGAAAACGGATACTCCAAAAGTCTCTTATATTTTGGTATTATTTATTAACGTCCAATCTTTCAAAACCTCTCCATTGCTACGAATGGTTTTAATATATATTCTTGCAGAGTTGGTAATATATAAATGGGCTGTGTATTGAAACCCTCTTAGCGCTAATAAAATTCCAGTGCCCATATTATTTAGATTATCAGTAGATGAATATACACCGGCACTGATTTTACTATCGTATTCTTTATTTAATATATTCTTACCTTGTTCAAATCCATTAGCTTGCATAAGCCCCTTGTTTGCTTCTGTTGCAGCAGGCAGTTTTTCTCTGATTAACTCAACCACATTGGCATCTGTTATATTAACCTTTTCTATCATATCCCTTGTACTTTTGAGGGTCAAAGGATATGATGAAAAAAGTGAGAAGAAAAAACAGTCCTTTGACAAAGTAATATATACATACTTGTTTTATGCAATGATACCTCCAAATGTTACATTCATTGTATCAGTAGTCATAGAATTCTAAATAGGCTTTGGGGATTTGGGAAGTAAACATACGATAAAGGTGAAGAACCGACCCAATGGCACCGCAATACAGACAAAATAAAATCCAATATCATTAAACTCCTTGATAAAATAGCTGCGTAATTCTATTATGTGCACACTATCCTCAAGCTATACAAAGATACAAATTTGGAATGGTTTGAGGTGTTTTTAATCTCTTTTTGAGAACCGTTTAAATGGCATTGGAAAATAAATAAAAAATCACAATTTGTTTTGTGTTAACAAGTGCAAAACACTCACAAAGTGATTTGAAAAAGAATCACGAAACGTTTTGCGGTTTATAGAGCCCCGACCTGAACCATAACGGGGAGATAGAGCCGGAAGAGTGGGTGAAACAATGTCCCTGCTTTGATGCGGCGACTATACTGACAGAACCGCCACCACCCAATCCGGCATGCTTATAAAATGTTTTTATTCTCTTTCTTCGTGCTCTTCGCGCGCACGTATATATATAATGTATAGTTATTTTCTCTCTTTTTCCTTTCTTCAAAATTGTTCATGCGAAATGCATTTATGAATCAGTAAGTTACAAAAAAGTTTCATTTTTATTAAAAAAAATGATAGATATGTTTGGCTTGTATTGTTAAATCCTATACCTTTGCACCCGCTTTCCAAGAGAAGGAAAGTGGTAAGATTGAAATACTGAAACAGAAGTGTGGAAGGTGACACAGAGAAATAAAAAGAGATAAAAATATTTTTCGAAAAACATTTGGAACTTATTAATAATTCTCCTTATCTTTGCAGTCCGACTCGCAAAGAAAAAGAACTTTTCTTGTTTTGCTTTTCTTATCCTTGTTTAAAGGATTTGAAAATACAGGAAAGAGAAAAATGAAAAAAAAACTTCCGAAAATATTTGGAAGATATGCTTTAAAGTTCTTACCTTTGCATCCGCTTTCTGAAAAGAACAGCAATCGTGAAACGAGCGATCTTTGAACAGATTTACATAAACAATACAAGTAGTACAAGAGCAAGGCTTTTCCTTATCAATGGGGAATTGCCTTGGGTAAAACAAGAGAACCGTCAATACTTATTTTATATAGGTAAAGATAAACTTTTGAATTCGAGCGTCCTGAACAGATAACAAGCTGTCGCATTTTGATTTTTTTAATTTGCGCAGTCACGATACTTTTACAATGAAGAGTTTGATCCTGGCTCAGGATGAACGCTAGCTACAGGCTTAACACATGCAAGTCGAGGGG
>OOCB01000380.1_pt1 | contig 73202 bp, 66 predicted proteins | sample 1671351 | NCBI WGS metagenome assembly OOCB01 (sample SAMN06348148, study PRJEB24527) | human gut metagenome | biome: human gut; feature: ankylosing spondylitis patient; material: feces | host: Homo sapiens | place: China | collected 2015-10 | reverse complement strand
TTCTGCGCCGCCGATGCTGCTTCCGTGTTGATCCCAACTGCCGTGGGCGCGATTCCTGCGGTACCGGGGCGATGATAGAGCGTCTGCTCCTTCTTCTGCGGCTCCGGCTGTGTACCGGCCCTGCGTTCCTGCGATGCCGGACGCTTGGCGGAAGGTTCCGCTGCCGTGCTTCTTTGCAGCCCGCGCGATTCCTGCGATACCGGAGCCGGTGCAGTCATGCTGCCCATAGCAGCTGGGGCAGCCGGTTTCCTGCTCTGCCGTTCGGAAGAAGCTGCGGAAACAGAAGCCGTATGTGTGACAGCCTGCGGTGTTGGCTTCTCTGTGCTGCCGCCTTGCGCGGAGATTGGACGCTGCGAAGTGCGCTGTTCTGCTGGACGCGCTGCATCAGGCCGCGCGGTCGGGCGCGGGGATGCACCGGCTTCGCGGTTGGAAGACGGCGCTGCCGGGGATACCGGCGTCGTGGGCGCGGGATGCTCCCGATTTGTAGAGCGGCCGTCCATGCGGGCTCCGCTGGACGGCTGCACCGTGCCGCCGGACTGCTGGGCTGAAACATGGTTCTGCTGCGTGATCTGGGTGTTTCCATTCGTGAAAACGCGCGTCGTCTGCTGCACGGGCTGGGTATAACGCCCGCCGATGGACGTGCGCTGCGTTCCTGCTGTACCGGGCGCTGGCGTATTCTGCGGACTGCCCGGTTGCTGTGGCCGCGCACCAGTTCCTGCGGTATCGCGGAACGGTGCAGAACGGGAGGCATCTGCCGAATGGGAAGCTGGCTGTTTTCCTGCCGTACCGCTTGGTGCAGATGTTGACTGTACGCCGCTGTGCGGCGCGGACAGATTTCCTGCCATGCCGAACCGCGGAGAAGCAGGAGAAGCTGGATGTTCTGCTGCTGGCTGCGCGCCTGCCACGTTCGGAGCCTGCACAAAGGTACTGCGCTGCTGCGTCGTTTCTGTATGCGCAGACTGCATCTGACCTTTTCCTGCGCTGCCGACAGGTTGTGCCGGACTGCGCGGAGTGGCAGACGTAGATGCAGGATTGTTTGGCATTGCATTTGGCGCGGCCGCATTCGGTGCGCCTCGCTGTGTGTCAGGCGGCTGCACAAAGGTGCTGCGCTGTTGTGCAGACTCGGCCTGTACCGTCTGCCCCTGTGCGTTGCTGCTGTGATACGACTTTCCTGCGGGACCGGTCGGCTGAACAGTAGTGCGCGATGGATTTTGGCCTGCCGTTTTTCCCGCTGTGCCGTTCAAAACAGTTCCGCCGTGATTCTGCACCGCCGCGCTTCTGCGCGGATGGGATTCCGACTGGGAATGTACGGTCTGCTCCTGCTGCGTGTTCTGCATGACCGCGCCGTCCATGATGGGCTGTGAAGTATCCGCACGATGATACGGCGCATTGGACGCTGTTTTTCCTGCCGTCGGCGCTGCCACATGACCCGGCGCACGTCTGGTGCCGGGCGGCACGGCGGTTTTGCGCGTGGAGTTCGGCTGCTTTCCGGCTCCAGCAGGCGCGGCTTGTGGGAATGCGCCCGCCATCTTTTCGGCGGCGGATTGTACGGTATCCGTCTGTGCAGCAACCGTCTGAGCCGAAATAGATTCTTGATTGAATGCAGGATTCGCGCTACTTTGCTGCGCAGACGTGCTATGATGATAGCCGTTTGCGTGCGAGGGCGCATTGACATTGGAAGCGCTACCAGCACCGCCAGAGCGCGGTCCGGTCGGTGCATTCGGCTTGGAATTTCCGCTGCCGCTGCGCGGCTGATTGCCGTTCCTGCCGATGGTATGTGCCGCATTGGACACCATTGAGCGAACGACCATCATCGTCATTGCACCGGGGAAGCCGCGGCCTAATGGGTCGCCCGTCATGGCAGGATTCAGGCCGATACGCGCAAGGATGCTGTCCGCTTTTTTCGCCACTTTGACGATGGTAATGACCAGCACCATCCATGGCAGCACGTCAAGGCCGCTCGGATAGTACGACAGCACAGATAAAAGCATCTTGACGAACATCACGTTCGTCGCCATGAGCAGGCACATGGAACCGAACATCCGGCACCAGCCGTTAAAAATGTCCGACGTGTTCCGGCTTCCGCCCATGCCAAAGGCCAGCGGCGAGGTGATCGTCAGCACGGCGAGGATAAAATACCGCTCTGCCATTTCCATAATGAGCTTGAACGTCTGGAACATAACGATGATGCCGCAAATCACGACAAGCAGCCAAGAACCGGTCAGACCGCCGAAGGAGGCTTCATCCGCAAATGTAATATCCACGGCGTCCGGCATTTGCAGAAGCTCAATGACGGTCGAGGTCATGTTCAGCCCCAGCTCGCAGATCTGTGGGCTTGCCACCAGCAGAAACGAAAAGGCAAACGTCCGTGTAAAAAGCAGCTTCGGGTCTTCCGCGTCGAAGCCGAGCCCCGCTGCCATGCCGCGCGTTGCCTGAAAGACGAGATTGCCGATGAGCAGCGCCCAACCGACGCCCAGCATGATCTGGCGGATGGTATCAATGACGGGCATATGCTCCCGCAGATACGCAAAATCCAGACTCATGAGGTCAAACAGCACGGACGCGAAATACTCCCAGCATTCCAGAATCAGGCCATAGATCCATTCGATAAAGCCCTGAAAGAGCAGTTCCAACAAGCGGCCCGCACCTCCTTTTCCACCGGATGATTCTGTTTAGCCTTGGATCGTTGCAAGACCCTGAAACAGCGGGGCAACATAGGCGATAAACGCGCCGATGCCGTTGATGACCGCCCACGCGATCCAGATGCGGCGCAGCCAGTCCCACGCCTGATCGACCTTGTGCTGGTTGTTGGAGAGCTTCGCGCCGACGACCGCGACGGCGGACATCAGGCCGGCCAGCACCGTGCTGACGCCTGCAATTTTGCTGTAAACGTCCACGATGATGCGGTTCGCCGCCGTCCACATATCCTCGACGGCAAACGCCTGCACACAAAACAGGCTGACGCACAGCAAAAGCAGCAGGCAGAGTGTATAAAAACGATATAGCTTTTTCATTGATTCCTCCAAAAATGGATGTACCGAAGACTGAGCAGTCCCCGGCGTTGAAATGTTCACATTTGAGCGATAAACTAAAAATATAAAGGAGTGAACGCCATGCTCTACGCATGTAATACCTGCGAACAAACCTTTTGGGGCTTTGACCGCTTCATGCCGCAGCAGTGCCCGGAATGCGGGTGTATGACGGTACGCAAAGCAACCGAGGAAGAACAGATCGCCTATGAATTAGAGCAAGCCCTGTCATGGCAGGCTGCGCACAGCAGAATCGAAGCGTAAACCTGAGAACGGAAACCCGTTCTCAGGTTTTTTGATCATTCACCGCCCCATTCCAGAACAAAGACAATGGAGAGAACTTCCTGCTCAGTGACTGCTTTGGATACGGCGCTGACAACGGCATCGTAGGAGAGTGGCAACCGGCTGTTCTCCGCAATTTCCCACGGAGAGGTCAGGGAGAATATCTCTGTATCACCAGTTTTGTTGGTCTGCGCATCATTGATCTTGAAACCGAGGAGCTTCGCGTCAACCTTTTCATGCGCCATGTCAGTCGTGTAGGGAACGAGCTGCCAGCCATTCTTCGTGCTGATGCGAACCGAAGATACAACAACTGTGCCGGTAGAAGCATTGATGATCTCCGCGCTGCCCGTGTGAACCTCGCCGCTTTCATCGACAACGAGGGGCAATGTGACCGGAACAGTGACCGAGAAAACCTCGGTGATCTCCCAATGGGCGTAATACGTTTTATCTGCGGTTTCCGTGAAAGTGTCATTCGCCGTTACTTGTGTACCGCCGTTCGCTTCCGTGAACCAACCAAGGAACTCCGCATTTTTGCGTGTCGGCTCAGTCGGCAGCACCAGCTCTTCGCCGTAGGTCTGATTTGTGGTTTCCGTTTTGCCAGTACCAAGATCCCATGTCACGACGTATTTGTTTGCTTCAAACTGCGCATAAAACGTCGTGCTGGCCGTGATCGAAGTGACGGTACTGTAGAGCTTGCCGCCTGTTTTGGCCGTGTACCAGCCTTTGAAGCTGTGTCCTTTTTTGACAGGGAGCGATGCGGGGATCGTCGGCTTGCTGTTCGGCTGAACAGTTTCACTGTACGCTGCTTTGCCGTCAATCGTGCCGCCGTTGCTGCCTGCATCCCATGTAACAGTCAAGGAGACAGTCGCGCCGCAGTCATCGCATTTCCCATCGTTGTCGGTATCTACATGGTCAGCGTATCATGCTGTGCATGGCGGCTTTCCTCGGACTGCACCTCGCGCTGGGTAACACCGATCTGCTCCTGCTGCAAGGCGGACTGCATGACCTGCGACTGTTCCGTTCTGGCTTCTTCGCTGCTTGCATCAAATTCATCCGACTGCACCACAGAGCCGACAAACTCGCCCTGTTCTGACTGGAACGCCAGATGCGATGCCTGCTGATCCTCCGTATGCAGCGCCGCGTGGAACTGCTGCTCCTGCGCGGACTGCGTATCCTGATGGAGCTGGCTGGCATCCATAGAATGCTGGGATTCGTGGAGCGCTTGTTGGGACTTTTCACGCTGTTCCGAGTTTACGGCGCGGGAAGAAACCGTCTGCTGATTCTGGTCAAGTTGGCTGGTATTCTGCCGCTGCTGCTCAGAAGCCGTCTGCGAACCGGAATGGGTATCGCTGCTCGCGTGTGTCCGGCTGACTGTCGCCTCGGCCTGCTGCGGCTGGACGATGTTCTTCTCAGCAGTTGCTGTACGCACCGCATCGCTTGCGATTTTGCGGCTTGCCATTCCGACCAGACCGCCGCTGAAAAAGCCTGCCGCAGCCGCGCTCCCACTGCTGGATTTCCCGGATGCAGGAGCAGAACCGTGACGGCTGCGGCTTCCCAATGCGCTGCCGACTGCGCTGGTCGCGGTGTTGATGGCGCGCATGGCGATCATTGCTTCTGAGAGCATGGAGCCGCCGGTATGCCCAACGTTCAGACCGAGACTGGACAAGAAGCTGTCGATCTTCTGCGACACTTTCAAAAAGGCAATGGCACACAGGAACCAAACCAGCACGTTGCCGGAGACAGCTTCCTTCCCGGAAGCACTGACTGCGGATTCTACGTCACTTTCCGAAATGGCGAACGCACTGGTTGACATAACTACAACGAGGACGAGAATCAGCAGAAAGTTCAAAAAGAATCGTTTTCTCATGGATACTCCTTATAGGGACAAAGGATTTGCGATAAACGTGCCGACCATGCTGGTAAACAGCCGCAGGCACCATGCGTTCATGAGCAGCAGAAACACCTGCCCGCCCAGCATCCGGCACCATGCCTTGAAGATGTTTGCTGTGGACTGAGAGCCGCCCATCGAGAACGCGACCGGCGCGGTGTAAACAAGAACGCCGAGCAGGATATACCGCTCGGCGGCTTCAAAGAGCAGCTTCAGGTAGTTCCACGCCAGCAGCACAACGATGATGAGCACGATCAGCGTGACCGCTCCGTTTGCGCAGGCGCCGATGATGACCAGCATGACGGAATTGAAATCCGCAAAGCTGAGCGGCGGCAGCTCTGACGATAAGATCCAGTCGTATGGCGTGCCGCCGATCTTCAGGACGATCTCGACGATGCTTTTCGCGCAGTAGGTAAGCGTGATGAAGATGATCGCGCGAAAGGTCAGCTTGACCGGATGCTCCGCTTCAAAGCCAGCGCCCAGCCAGTAATTCTTAAACAGGTTCCAGACCCACATCAATAAAATCAAGCCAATGCCGATGGCGGTAAAAATATCATACATTGTTTCAGCTGCCGGGAAGTAACGCAGAAACGTGTCCATCCCGCAGCCGAGCGCACCGAGTACCGATGTGTTGATAAGGTCCAGACCGTGCATGATCTGTTCGGAGATCCATTCGACAACGCCGTCAAGAATCCCCATCGTTTATGCCGTCCACTGACCGCCGGAGAAGAACGGCGTGACGTAGACCATGATGAAGCCGAGACCGTTCAGGATCGCCCAGGTGATCGCGATGCGCTTGAGCCATGCACGCGATTCCTCGACCGTTCTGCCGCTGCGGGAGAAATTCATCATCAAAAGCGCGACGGACGCGGTGACGATAGCGGCGATTGTGGAGATGAGAAGAATCTGCTGGTAAACGTCCTTCATGATCTCCGTCGCCTTTTCCCAGATCGTCGTGGCCGAAGCCGGCTGAACCAGAAGCGGCAGAATACTGACGCCGAACCAAGCGGCGTAGAGCCAGCGCCCCGGACTTTTCCTCGGCGGCGGAAGCTGCGGCAGGTTGTTGGATGTGTTCAAAGATGCTCCTCCTTTTCTTTTCCCGATGCAAAAAGCAGACGCCCAATCCGGGCGTCCGCTCGCAACAAGATCCTGTTTTATATGCTTTTGAGCATCTTCAGTATAGCATATCCGGATTTGCGCCGAAAGAGCAAAAGCGTGCAAATGTTGTGCCAATACTGTGTATTTTGGGGTAAGTTCAAAAAGGTTATGACAAGTGAAAAACTAAATTGCAGAATTTGAGATATTCAGCCGCCGGAATGTGGGACAGACGATATAATAATGGTAGATATAGAAAGTGTGAGAAGTTCACTATAAAACAAAATGGAGGAATACAAATGAACGTGGACAGCAAATCTAACAAACTAACAGCAAATTTCAGCACAGGGATGTTGATGCGGGTTGGATCAAAAGAAAGGCTTGAAAGGTGCTATCGAGAGAAAAAACTTGAGTTTAGCTGCGCGGCAAACTGGGTTGATTATGCACAAAACGGGAATTCTGTCACTGGAGATTATCTTGAGTGCATTTTTGCTCATGTGAATAATGATGATCCTCGGTTATCGGATTTGCGAGATTCCCATGGCCTTCCTATGGGAAATCATATAGAAATTCTCAGAAGAAGCGATGACCAGACGAGTTATTTGAGATATACTCCAACGTTGATGGTTCCAGCACTGTGTTTTTTCTCATTTGGTGAGAAGCTGCTTTCGCAAAAGGCGGATGGTTTAATGCCAACGTTACCACAGACAATTTCGTTCGATTTGGGAAAGTATAGAGCAAACATGAAATATGCAAAAGATGAAGCTGCGTTCCTATTTATCACGAACCCGTGTCGTTTCTTTGAAGAACTGCGTTGCCAAGTCAAGAAAGCAATCCGCAATAATTCCGACTATTTAACAACAGAACGATATTATAGCAATGGTATGGCGGTTGACTTGTTTTGTAATGAAGTAGACTACCATAAGTACAATGTAGATGAATTATTCTATGATGACACCCATGTACCGTCAAAAGAACTGTTTTGGAAGACTAAAAAATATGAGTGGCAGCATGAAGTCCGGGTAATTATTGCAAATATCAACTTCAAAAGTTTATTTGGAGTGGGAAAGTATGATTATAGGAAGTGTTACCTTGAAGTAGAGTTGCCGCGTTTTCAGGAATACTCAGAAATTTACTCTGCGGCAGATGTAGAACGCGTTCATTTTTACACATTACCTGGACAAGGCGACGCAATATTTTACTCAATTTGTTAACTCGTAAAAAATGACCTTTATAATCCATCCGATCGGCGCTCACTTTTTACCCCTCACGCATTTCACAAAAAATCGATATCGTGCAATAAGTATGTGACATCTCAAAGAGCCGAAAAAACTGTTGCGAAACAACGTATAAGAAAGACAATAAACTTTGCCGATGAGTAAAAAGCAATACTGGTGCATATATTATCGGTGAGTAAACTGTAAATACATCAGCAAATTTAATGACCATTTTCTTGACAAATTTTATTGTTGATGTTACAGTGGAGATGCGGAGGTGAACAACATGGTCAATATTGCAAGTGCAATCCGAAACACGGTTCCTATTTCTCTGTTTAATCGCGGACTAGCCGGAAAGATTTTCGATGAAGTCAAGCAAAGCGGCGCAAAGGTCGTTATGAAGAACAATGCTGCAGAATGTGTTCTTATGTCTCCCGAAGAATATATGAGCCTGATTGACGAAGTGAACGATGCAAGACTTCTGACGATGGCATCTGAACGCATGGCAAAGGCAGAGCCTGCTGCGTTTGTACCGGCGGAACATCTTTATGAAGAACTTGGTATTACGCAGGATGCTTTGAATGCAGTTGGCGAGGTAGACATCGAATGAATTGGAAGCTGGTCTATCTGCCGGAAGCCGCAAAAGATTTGAAGAATCTTGCCGGAAACCAGCGGCTGATGGTCGTTAAGGCCATCGGCAAAGTCCTTCAAAATCCGCTGCCCGTTACAGAGGGCGGCTATGGAAAGCCGTTGGGAAATAAGCAAGGCAATGATTTGGCTGGGTTCCTGAAAATCAAGCTCCGGGATGCCGGTATCCGTGTCGTGTATAAGCTGATATGGACGGAAACAGAAATGTTGGTAGTCGTCATCGGTGCAAGAGCCGATGATGAGGTTTACGAAACAGCGCAGCACCGTGCAAAAAAGAATCATTTATGAAAAGCAGCATCACTCGCACAGAATGTGGGTGATGCTGCTTTTACTATGGGATAAAGATATGATATACTCAAATGAAGGGTGAAAAATGTAGAAATATGTTATAATAAAGATATACTATAAGAATAAGAGCCTAGACTATTGTTGTGATAGGTCATTAGAATATTTGATGAGAAGGGGGAGATCAGTATGCGTTTGCCGGAGAAGCTGATGGGTTATGTTGAATACGAAGGCGTGAATTATCCATTTAACTTTGACAAAGACTCTTTCGTGATAACACTGTTTCCACCAAGCATTGAACATCACAGACAAACAAGTTCTTTGGCGGAATACTTTGTGGATGTTTCAAAGTACGAGAAAAAACATGCATGGATTCAACAAAAGAAGATATTTGGAAAAACATCGGAAAACTATCATGTTGTTTTCAATGTTTCGGAAACAAGGTGTAATTATAACGGCTTTTTTAGTTTTGCTGTTATTTGGTATTGTTGCTACGTTGGCGATGACACTTTAAATAACATCGATGGAATGAAGATTACATCGCCAGAGGTGGAGTATTATTATTCGCCGCGCAATGCACTAAAACAGTCGGCAGAGATAAATAAAGGCACGGGAAGCCTAAAAGCGATGTCTGTAACTGCGATAGAGACGGAACCAAAGTCAGGAGGGAAGTATAGACTGGCACCGCATGTGGACGCAAGTATCAAATTTGAGTCATATGCGGTTATGCACTTTTCAGCGGCAGAAGCACCAATTGACGCAAGGAGCGTGATGGTGACATTTTTCTCTTGCCCAATCGAAATTGACCTGCTGATCCCAGCAGCAATTTACGCGAAGTGCTTCCTTAAGTATGTTACATATAGAACAAATATTAAAATAGGCAATATCGAAATCTTTAGAGTTGATAGTGAGCATAAGAGAGAACGATGTGGCTACCTTGTTTTTGAAGAAAACTGCCATGCGGAGAACAGTAAAAAAGTACATGATAGAATAATTGATTTCGCAATTTTAGGCGGTAAAACTGCCAAGGTTTTTACGGCAATAAAAAATAAGAAAATTGATTTTCAATATATGTGCGAGTCAATAGGCACAACAAGCAATTATTCCTCCAATAGGGCAATTATGATACTGGCGGAATTCGAGAGGGAATACCGCAACATATTTGGACAGGATTATGGACGTTCACAAGAATATCAAGAAACGAAAAAAGAACTGCTGGACACTATGCAGGAATTTATAAAGCAACGGAAAGGGAAAAGTCGAAAATACGCCAAACAATTTTACCATACGATAGAAGCACATGATAGCAGTTTTGGGGAAAGAATCAAGAATGCGATGGTTGAATGTCGAGCAATTATGGAGCCTTTCGTAAAAAGCAAGTATGACGGTGTGTATGACACAATTGTTGAGGAAATCTGTGACCGTATGAATACTGTGCGAAATGGCATTGCACACAGTCGGTTGGATCTGAATTTAGAGGCAATTCATTTGAGCGATCTAAAAATCATCGAAGAACTGCTATATGCAATGCAGTTACAATATTTGCATATTGGTTCCCGGTCAATCCGAATTGGAATTAAGAAACTGTTTGGAGAAAATATTGCCGTTGAGTAGATATACTTATGTAGTGAGGGCGCAGCCGAGTTAAGGCTGTGCCCTCACTGTATATTGCAAATATACAAAAGTACATGGTAAAATAATGTTGGATATTTGATATAACAGCAAATCAATCAGTGTCTGATTTATTATAAACTTATGAGGTGTAGATATGGAAATGGTGCATTTAGCGGCAACTGACATGACATGGCAACGCTTTGAAGTTTGCAATCCGGCCACGAAAACCGCTTTTGAGAATTTATGCCGCGCGGTATTCAATCAGGACTTCTTTGGAGGAACGGCACATTTTCATTCAAATCCGAATAATCCTGGAATTGAAATCGAACCTATTTATCATGAAGGAACTGGGAAGAGGATCAGCTTCCAGTCGAAGTATTTTACTTCAACAGATTATGATCAAATAGATCGTTCGATGGAGAAGTGCATAACGCATTATAGCGGAAAGTTGGATATTATATATTTGTATTGCAACAAGGACATAATGGCTACTTGTAAAGCTTTTATTAGAATAAAAGAAAAGCTTGCCGCTGCCGCAATGGATATTGTGCTGATATGCAATCAGTCAATTCTTGAAAGTGTGCAAAAGAACAAAAATCTTTCAATGCTTTACTTTTTGAACCATGGTATTGATATTGAATGGATCAGAAATAGAGCAAGAACAGCTTTGGATTCGCTCGGAACACGATACAATGGCACTTTTAACGTTGAAACTGAAGCGAAAGAATACTTGGGGCTATTTTTGCGGAATGGAAATGCTGCGAGCTACTTAAATGAGAAGAAGACTCAAGCAGTGGATTCGCTGAATAGAAGGTGCTGGGCCAATGCTAGCTACGCTTCACTGGCAAAAGCAATTAGCAATGCAATTATCGAGCTTCCGGATATCAACGAGCAGACGCTAGATACCTGTGTGGACTGGATTGGGCAGATTAAAGATAGCTATTCGGAGCAGCTGGAGGATGTGCAAAAGACAATATCTGCATATGAACAGAGACTCGCTAACGGTATACGTGTGGAGAATAATGAAGACGAATTGGCGAAAGTTCAGAGCTGCAAAAGAATTTTGGACGGCATTGACTATCTTGCTGTGAGTCAGGCGGAACAAAGTTTGATCAGCAAAAAAACGCTGCTGGTAACAGGTGCGGCTGGCGCTGGGAAGTCACAGCTGTTTGCAAATGCGGTTGCAGAATACAGAGAAGCGGGACGAAAAGCGATACTTGTTTTAGGCAACGCGTATCTGACCTCAGAAACTATTTTCGTTCAGACACCAAAAGTCCTGAATCTGAATATCGAACTACAGGATTTCCTTGGGATACTGAATGAACTGGGAAAAAGCGATTCAACGATTATTCCGGTTTTCTTTGATGGAATCAATGAAAGCGATGATATTAGAATCTGGAAAAATGGACTTGGTGAATTGATTCGTATCGTTGAAAGTCTGCCATACGTCAAAATGGCAATATCGATTCGCGACAGCTATGAGAGGGCAGCTTTTGACGATGCTGTAAAATGGATGATTTCATCTGGGGAAGTAATTGAAATCAACCACAGGGGGTTTGCAGATAATTCAATCAAAGCAATTGAAACCTTTATGAATCACTATAAAATTCCGTTCCTTCCAGATTATGCATTACAAGTGGAACTGCAAAATCCGCTGTTTTTAATGCTTTTTTGCGAAACATATACTAAGGAGAATACAGGGCTGTTCCGTCTGTTTGAGAGATATATTGAAAAGAAAGATGCGGAAATTCTGCGCGAATTTGATGCCGGTGGCACAGGCGCAGTATTAAAATATTTGCTTGATGAAGTGGTCGAGAATGAAATTGTAAACGAGCGCACATATGTTACTAAAATTGAAATCCTCCAAAATATTGAATTTTGGAGGACGTTCGGTTTTGAAAGTAGAAAACTACCATTTTTGGCGGCGTTGGAGCAAACTGGCGTTTTGTGCAGGGGCATAGTTGGAGAGACAGAAATTTATTATTTGGCGTACAATCTGCTGGACGATTATTGGAAGGCAAAAGTTTTGGCTCAATCAGATAGATCAAGAGAAGATCTGATTACTTGCGTGCTTCAGCACCTCCTAAAGGTAAAGAATGGAGTGCTGGGGGATTGGAACGGGGTGACGTCTGCGGTAATTGCGTGCTGTTTGAGAGAAGATAAGACATCGGAAGATTATTTCGGACAACTACTTCAGTCAGTATGTAAACCAAATGATCAACGGGGTATTATTGTCGAATACCTTAAAACGTATCTTTGGAGAAATTGTAATTCCTTTTCTGCCACGAGTTTTTTAAAATTAATCAATACATATCGCGTCGCGCCAAGAGATTTGTGGCCTATACTTGTTGCAAGTAGTACAAAAGAAAACAGTCCAATCAATGCAGATTTTCTACACAGCTTGCTTCTGAAACAACCACTTAACCATAGAGACTATATATGGACAATCTATATAAATGACATGGATTCAGAAAATAGAGTATGGCAGCTTATTGAATACTTTGAACAAGGTAATTTGTTCTTAGAGATGAGTACACAAAGCCTTGGGCTAATGCTAACGCTCTTTGCGTGGCTGCTGACATCATCAAACCGCAGATTGCGAGATCAAGCATCTAAAGCGATAGTGGAAATCCTTTGCCGCAATTTTGATTTATGTATGCCTCTTTTGAAGAAATTTGAAAATGTTGATGATCCTTATGTCCTGCAGAGATTATACTGTTGCGTATTTGGAGCATGTATCAAGCGTACAGACACAGCCGAAAAGGAATATGAACAACTAGCACTTTATGTGTATAATGCTATATTCAACAAGCCGTGTGTATATGAGGATGTTTTATTGCGCGACAGCGCTAGGCTAATCATAGAACGCTGGCTTTATGAGTTTCCAAGTATGGGCGGTAAAATTGAATTGACAAGAATTCGACCTCCATATGGTTCGTCGATGATTCCCTCAATGCAAGCAAGGGAATATTATATTTCTGAAAATGCGACACAACACTATGGTAGAAATGCGATTGCGTTATCCATGCATCCAAATGGAGCGGGCGGAGCGGGAATGTACGGCGATTTTGGGAGATACATTTTTCAAGCAAATGTCGAGGATTTCAGCAATGCAAATATAAGTGATGCCTATTATTACGCTATGGATTACATCTTCTCGGTATTGGGTTATAAAGATGAACTGTTCAGTAAATACGATAGCAGAATAGGCGGCGTAGATCGCTTCGCAAACAAACGAACGGAACGAATCGGGAAAAAATATCAATGGATAGCAATGTACCATGTGATGTCCAAAATTGCTGACAATGCTGAGGTTAAGCGATGGGATGAGAAGATCGACTACCATGGTGCATGGGAGCCGTTTATGCGTGATTTTGATCCGACACTTAATCTGAAAATCGGTACTGTGTGTAAACCAAGTCTAGATTTCATGCAAATTCAAGGTGATTTCTTCGACGAAGATATCACAGATGAAAAGCAAATCGAATCGTGGGCAAAATCAAATTCCCCATTTTTTGAAAAATCTTCAGACAAATTGCTCATAAAAGATCAGCATGGAGAAGAATGGCTTGCGCTGACACAATATGACCATCAAAACAATGAAAAGTATATTGAAGATGAGGATAGCCCACATAAAAGCCGTGGCGCGCAAGAGGTCTGGACAATGGCTCATGCATATTTTGTAAGTTGCAAAGAGTTTGATAGAATGCACGCTTTATTGAAAAATTGTAACTTTATGGGGCGCTGGTTTCCAGAGGCGGGGACTGTTTATCAACTTTATGCAGGAGAATATGTTTGGGCACCAGCAGCCAGAGATTTAATTAATGAGTGGCAAGAATGTGAGCAGGGCAATGAAAGTTACGGCGTTGTAATGCCAGCTACGTTAAACTTCCTATGGGAAACTGGACAGGATGCCTCTCAAGTGGACACGGTGAGTCTCGATGTGCCATGTATGAGCCTTGTTAGAACATTAGGCTTGGTACAAAAGGAATGTAATGGTTGTTTCTATGACTCTGACGGTAATTTAATTGCGTTCGACGCAAAAACACTTGGTCGTGGAAACGGCCTGTGGTTTAGAAAAAATGAAATGCTCCGGTATATTAGAGAAGCAGGATATGTGTTATTTTGGACATGCTTTGGAGAAAAGCAATTCTTTATCGGAAAATGGGGGCGTCAAATATCAGGTGACTGGAGCGGGTTTTATTACCTCGACAAAGATGGCAATATAAATGGCAATAACCAATTCTTTAAATAGGCTTCACTCCACAACCCAAGACCCATTGAAATACAAGGAAAACCGGTAGAAATATGATATAATAAGAGAACGGGAGAACCGAGAATAACCCGCAAAAAGCTTGCATTGGGATGGTGGAGTACATGTATAAGGATAACAGCCAGCTGCGGATAGAGGATTTCGTATTCCCGTATGGAACACTGGACCCAGAAAATGATTGGGTGAAGCTGGCGGCACTGGTTCCCTGGGACACCGTAGAACAGCGGTACGCAGCGCAGTTTGTGAATAATGGACACCCCGCGCACCCGGCGAGGATGGCCTTTGGCGCTCTGCTGATCAAACAGCGTTTGAAATGCAGCGATGAGTGGGTTGTCAAGCACATCAGTGAGAACCCATATCTGCAGTATTTCATCGGCATGAAGGAATACGGAAGCAGTTGCCCCTTTGGAGCATCCACAATGGTGGCGTTCCGCAAGCGGTTCAGCCCGGAAGACATTTCCGAAATTTTGGAAGCTGCCATTCCCAAGCCGGATGGTGCGGGAAACTCTGAGCGGAATGATGATGATCAGGATCCACCCAATGGGGGTACGCTGACCATGGACGCCACCTGCTGCCCGGCAGATATTGCGTATCCACAGGATATCGAGCTGCTGAACGGTGTCAGAGAACAGCTTGAGTGCGTCATAGACCAAGTGTGTGACGGCTACGGGCTGAAGAAGCCCAGAACGTATCGAAAACGGGCCCGAAAAGACTATCTGAATCTAGTAAAGCGGAAGAAGCGCGGCACACAGGTAATTCGGAAGGCGATTCGGAAGCAGCTTCAGTACATTCGCAGAGATGTGAGATACATTGTCGAATATGTGCAAAGCGGCATCGTATTGACGCAGGCCCAAAAGAACTGCATGAACCTGATGACGACAGTATATGAACAGCAACGCCTCATGTTTGAAACCGGCACTCACAGCATTCCAAGGCGGATCGTCAGTCTGCCGCAGCCATGGGTCAGGCCGATTGTACGGGGAAAGGCCCATGCAAATACAGAGTTTGGCGCCAAGCTCCACATCAGTTTGGTTGACGGCTACATTCGGATCGAGCGCCTGGATTTCGAACCCTATAATGAGGCTGAGGACTTCTACCGCGCAGTGGAAGGATACCGGGCGCGCTATGGACGGTATCCCGCACGAATCCTGGCCGACAAACTATATCGAAACCGCCAGACATTAGCATATTGCAAAGAACGAGGCATCCGGCTGACAGGGCCAGCGCTGGGTAAGCCACCCAAGGACCGAACACTGACGAAACAAGCCAGAGCCCAGGAATATCAGGATATCTGTGACCGTAACGAAGTGGAAGGCGTCTTCGGAACCGGCAAAACGGCCTATGGATTAGGCCGCATTGCCGCACATCTGAAGGAGACGACCTTCTGCGTCATTGGGGTGGCTCTGATCCTGATGAACCTGACCAAGAGACTGCGGTCTCTTTTGCGCCTCATTTTCTGCTGGCTGCAGTGGGGCGATTATGGCTTTGCGCTTATGGCTGGCTGATTTTTTGTGGGGTTGCGGAGCGAGGCCTAAATAGCATCTTTGCAAGACGGTATACAGGGCGGACAGGTCATGCCTGATCCACCCCGTAAAGCACCTTACTGCAAAAACTCCCTTACGATCCCCGCGCTATCCTGCGCCGTATATCCCCACAGAACCGAACTCAGCACCTCGACGGCCTCCTTTCGCTTCCGGTAATACGTCCGGGGGCTGATGTCGCGGATGTGTGGGCGGAGCTGGTCGATGATCTCCTCGACGTTCTGAAGCTCCTGTGGGGAAAGGTAGGAGTAGTAGAGCAGCCAATAAAATTCTTCGCCGTTTTTGTGTTTGGCGCGCATGAGATCCACAGCGCTGTCTACAAGGCAGAGCATTTTATGGCTCTGCTCGATGCACTTCGCCTGATGCTCCAGCTCTGTGCCGGAGAGATCCGCGCCGGCCAGATAGATGGATTCCAGAAAATCCTCGATCGTTTTGCCGTAGTCGATCCGGAACCGGTTCCGAACCTGCCGCACGGAAACCTCCAGACTCCATACCACGTCACGGTACTTCCGCAGCAGTGTCCATGTATCGTGATAGTGCGGGTCTTCGGTCACGTCTGCCGCGGGCAGCTTATTCTTCGCCATTGTCGTTCGCTCCTTTCTGCCGGATTGTGAGTTCAAAATACCGCGTTTGCGTGCTGCCGCAGGAGAGCATCAGCCCCAGCCGAAGATCCTCCGTTTCGTGCTCCCATAAGACTCCGGTGCAATCGGATAAGGGATATAACCTATACTGGAACCGGGGGCAGGTCGTGCAGCAAATGCCCTGTGTTTTCAAGAGCTTCAGGACTTCGGCAATCAGAATCTCCGTGTGCGATTTTGAAACGCTGATCGAGCAACCTGATGCGCAGTCCGGCTGCGCCATATCCTGTGCGCAATCCTGTACGCGGATGCAGAGGTTCAGCGCCATCGCAACTTCTTCTTTGTCTACCATGACATCGGAAATCTGAAACATGGTGGACAGATAGTTCTGCAAATAGATCGCTGTTCCGCTGCGACCGGGGAATGAAAATGTCTTGATATATTCCAGCCGCGCGAATTTGCCGAGGATACGTCCGGCAGTCGCCTTGGACACGCCCCAGCGCTTGCCAAGCTCTGCATAGGAAACGAGCGGGCTGCCGGTGCCGTTCCGCAGATAAACCACAGGCCCCGCCTCAGAACCAGCAACTTGATGGTCATTGTAGATCGCGTTCAGCCAGAGATCGAGCAGCGCGTCCATCTCGGAGCATTTGCCAAGACTGAGCAGCCGTGATGCCGCGCTCATGGGCAGGAAGAAGAATCCAGAATCTTTCTGGCACGGGCAGCTATAATCCAGTACAGTGTTATAGCGCGGCCAGTCGAGAATGCGGTACTGCACAAGCTGTCCACGACCGATCAGGTCGTACTCGATGAAATGGTGCCGCTGGAGCAATTCAAGCTGCCGCAAAAGCTGACGGTTCGTTCTCGCGCGGAACCACGTCCGCAGCTCCCGCAGCGGGCAGATCCACTGGCCGGGATGTACGATGTAACTGATACCGTCGTACCGCTGATAGGACGTGCGGAAGTTTGCGTAACAGCAGAGCACCGCATAATGAAAAAGACCGGAGCACCCGTTTGTACGGATGCTCCGGTCTGCGATCAGACTCTGTATGAATTGCCGGTAGATGCGGCATTTGGGGTAGTCTACGATTTGCTTGATTTCAAGTTTGTATTCAGTCATGGTGTTCATCCTTTCTTGTCGTGGCGCTTTCCGCAGCAACGTGAAAGCGTGTACAGTTACAGTGTCCGTATGGGTTGGAATGGCGCAGCTGATAGCTGCTGATATGGACGATCCTGCCGCAGTTTCGGCAAAGGCATCGCCAGTATACTTCGTTTGATTTTCGATTGCCCTTGGACGCGCGGTCAATCACTTTGAGATAGCCAAATTCTCGACCAGTCAGATCGTATTTCAAGACTTGGCATTTGCAACCGCAGGATGTCGTTTTGGAGCGGCGCAGACTTTCGGAGAGAACAGAAACAACGTTCCCGCAGCCGCATTGGCATACCCAACGAGCTTTGCCGCTTTGTGCAGAACGATCCTGATAAAGAACCCGAAGATCTCCAAAGGTCATATCGGTCAGATCAATCAGTTCGGGTGATTTTTGATGCCGCAGACAACCGCAGGCCTTGACACCGTTCTGCTTCGTAAGACTGGTGGAGGATTTCACGACACTTTTCCCGCAGCGGCATTCGCACAGCCACATCGGGCGACCGGGTTTCACATCCTCTACGCGCCTTAGCACTTTCAGCAAGCCAAAGGTTCGCCCGGTCAGGTCATTTGCTTTGCTCATAGATACCTCCTGCGTGTGGATTTGAATGATTATTAGGTGGATTCAATTTGGATTTGACATGCGCGGATATCCGATTACTCCCAGAGAAGTTCGGAGATTTGCAGCAGTAAATTTTAGACTGCGGCAGGCAGTTGACACACTTTTGACACAAAACCGTTGAAACGCCTGCATTTATACGAAATCATACGCTGCAAATGTGGTTTGAAAGTTTTCAAAACAGTGCAATATTGCACAATATGCAGAACATTTTAATGGTATAAGATAGCTCCGTTTTAATCCCGACGATGAAGCCGCTCGATATGCCGAAGAAGGACGCTGCGAAGAGCGAAGCCGCTCCCGCAGCGCCCGCCAAGGAGGAAGTCATCGACTTCTCCCATGTGGAGATCGAGCCGCTGTTCAAGGACTTTGTAGACTTCGAGACGTTCTCGAAATCCGACTTCCGCGCCGTGAAGGTCAAATCCTGCGAGGCGGTCAAAAAGTCCAAGAAACTCCTGAAATTCGTGCTGGATGACGGTTCGGGAACAGATAGAGTGATTCTTTCCGGCATTCGCGAATACTACGAGCCGGAGGAACTGGTCGGAAAAACGTGCGTTGCCATCACGAATCTGCCGCCAAGACCCATGATGGGAATTGCGTCTGAGGGTATGCTTATTTCCGCTGTCCACCACGAAAACGGCGAGGAAAAGCTGCATCTTCTGATGCTCGACCCGCACATCCCCGCGGGTGCAAAGCTGTATTAATTTGAATTAAAATTACAAAAAGCTGGAATGCACAGACCCTTGTGCATTCCAGCTTTTTTATGGATTTCTGCCCGCAGACCTCATTCCAGTGCGGAGGCCAGTGCGTCGAGCGGGTCGACGGCTTCGCCGTCGCGGAAAACGCTCAGGTGCAGGTGCGGGCCAGTGGCCCAGCCGGTCTCGCCGACGGCGGCGATGACCTGCCCCTGCGCAACTGTGTCCCCGGATTCGACATAGAATGCGCGCAGGTGTGCGTACATCGTCTGCACGCCGTTTTCATGCTCCAGCGTCACATGATAGCCGTAGGCTTCACTGTAGCTGCAATCCAGCACCGTTCCGGCCGCGACGGCCAGCACATTTTGTCCCGCCTCGGCTTCGAGATCAACGCCGCTGTGAAACGATTCCTTCTGCGTCAGCGGGTGGACTGTCCAGCCATACGCATCCGTCACGGCTGCGTCCGCGTCCTCCAGCGGCCAGACGTAGGCGGGGGCTTCTGCTTCCGGCTCCTGCGTGGCAGGGGCCGGAGTTATAACCGGGTCAATGTGAATGACCGGCTGATTAACCGGCGCTTCTGGTGTTTCGGCCTGCTCCTGCATGGCGGCGGGCGCTTCCGGGACGCGTGCGGCGGTCTGCGCCTGCGTTGCAAGCACGCCTGCGGCAAGCAGGAACAGCACGGCGGTCAGTGCGCCTGTCCAGACAGGCAGTCTGCGGAAGCGCAGAATCGCGCGGACGCGCTCCTCCGCACAGCTTTTTGCAAAGCTGCTGCAAAGGGGAGAGGGCTTCGTCTGCCGCTGCGCCATGTCAAGAAGCGCCAGCGCGTAGGACTTCTTGCAGGCCGGGCCGAGCGCACGCAGAACGGCCTCGTCGCAGGCCAGCTCCATATCGCGGTTCGCAAGGCGCACCATAATCCAAACCAGCGGGTTCCACCAGTACAGGCACAAACAGACAATCAGCAGCAGCTTGCGCAGGCAGTCCCGGCGGCGGATATGCGCCAGCTCATGTGCCAGAACAAGCTGAAACTGCGGCTGACCGGCCGGCAGATCGTCCGGCAGCAGTACCGTCGGGCGGAAAACGCCGAACGTCAGCGGGGCGCGGCGGCTTTCGGTCACACAGATCCTCGGGTCGCGCAGAAAGCGGAACCGATCAAGCAGCGCGTCGACGGACGGCTGCGGCAGAATGCGCCGGGGATGGAACCGGCGCGTCATGCAGACATAGCCGGCTGCAAAATACGCGGCAAGCAGCGCTGCGATCCCGAACCAGAGCAGCAGCCGCCAGTCCGTCCCCGTTCCGGCGGCGGACGCGGTCTGCGCCGCAGAGAGCTGCGGGAAGGGGAGCAGCGCAGACGCAATGGGCGCGGTCTGCGGCTCCGCCGTGCCGCGCAGCAGGTTCCAGACGCTCAGCCGCGTCGGGATCTCGACCGGCAGCAGGAAGCGAATCGCGGCGGTGCACCAGAGCGCCGGGAAAAGCCTTCGGGGCAGATGATCTTTCAGCGTCAGCCGCAGCGCGAGGATCAGGAGAACCAGCGCGCTTCCGCCAAGGACTGCCGCCTGCACACCCTTCATGCCTCCTGCGCCTCCACCAGCGCGCGCAGCCGCGCCAGCTCGTCTTTGGACAGCGAGCGGTCGGACAAAATCGATGCGAACAGCAGCTCTGCCGAGCCGCCAAAGACCTTGTCGACCAGCGAATCGGCCTCCTCCTTCTGCGCCTGCCGCTTGGTGATCGCCGCATGGCAGACAAAATTTGGCTCCCGCCGCTCGATCGCGCCCTTGTCGATGCATTTTTTGATCACGGTATAGGTCGTGTTCTTGTTCCAGCCGATGGAATCCGCCAGCCGCAGGGAAATTTCCTTTGCCGTGCGGTCATTCTCCTGCCAGAGCACCTCCATGACCTTCCATTCCGAATCAAACAGCTTCATAAACAGCCCCCCATTCCAACTCTTACGTCCAGACTATCACATGCGTCCAAATCTGTCAAGAGGACTTGACAAATGCAGACTATTGTGATAGTTTACAAATAGACTATCGCGATAGTACATTGAGGAAAGGAGGTTCCGCATCCCTTTTACACAAACAACCAACCATACATACAGCAAGACAAAACGCATATTAGAAATTTGCGGCTGCCGTCCAACTTTTTCTTTTGCTTCTCTAAAAGAAAAAGTTGCAAAAAGAAAACGATCCCGGGGGGATTTCGATTTCCCCCCCGGAGCTCCCTTGAACCGACCAGAAAAACCGCTTCGGTTTTTCTGGGAATCTGCGACCAATCTGCAGCTGCCCAATGGGCCGATGTGTACCGGCAAGCGGCAGACCCACATCCGTAACGCTCCTTCGTCGCGAACGGCTGTGACCGGCATCGGCCCCTACAGGACTCCGGCGAATCCGCACTGCCCTGCAAATTTTGAACGCAGAGCGGATTTACCGCAGCCATTCAAAGGCAGCTGCTTTCAAATTCGTTGTACCGTGACAGGCGGCGCGTAGAATCGTGCCCGTAAGGTGACTCAGTGTGTTCGCAACGATTAAAAAACCGGTTCCTGCCTGAACCGTATCCGCAGAACGCACCAATCGTAACCAGCGCCCCTTTTCTCCTCCTTCTTTTCCGGCAAGACGGAAAAGAAGGGGCCGCCGGAGGCATCCCACTCTCACACACCCGAATCCAAAGGAGGTCATGATGAAGAAAAACCAACGGCTGACCGCCGTTTTTCTGCTTTTACTTATACTCTGCGGCTGCTCGACACCGACAGCCCCGGATACCATAGTCATGCCGCAGACATCTGCGGAAACCCGCACAGAACCCGTGCCTGTTTCAGCAGAACCGGAACCCGGCGTGTTTCATCTGGAATACGAGCAGACCGCGCTGCCGGAGCCGCTTTCGGCCGTCACGGTGCTGACCGTGCTGGACGGCACGTTCCTTCTCGGCGGCGTTTCGGAGACGGGGCTTGCGCTCGTGCGCCTGACGGCGGAGGGAAAAAGCGAAGAACTCCCGCTTCCGGGCAGCACGGAGTATCTCTACGCGCTCTGCCCGGATGGGGCAGGCGGGGCGTGGCTGCTCTGCGGAAGCCTGCCGAAGGGCTATTTCGATGCGTTCGGAAACTTCCGGTTCCTTTCAAAGGAGCCGGAGGGCAAGCTTGCGCTGGCCCACTATGACGCCGCGTTCGCCTTGCAGGAGATCGTGCTCCTGCAGACGCAGTACACCGACCGCTTTTTCCAGCTGTGCAGGCTTGAAGGCGGCTTTTGCATGATGAGCGCATCGCTGCTTATCCGTCTGGATGAGGCGGGCGCGGAAACGTCGCGGCAAAGTCTGGACGCAAAGGACGGCTGGAGCTTCACGGCCATACAGGAGGCGGACGGCGCTCTGTATGTCCTGACGCGGAATATTTACGGCGAGGAGCTGCCGGAGCTGCGCAAATTCGCGCCGGATACGCTTTCTGCGCTGGAGGCCGATACCTGCACCTCGGAGGTCACCGGGCTTGGCCTGTGCGCGGACGGACGGCTGCTGATGGGGACCAGGGAAGAGCTCTTCGCGTATGATACCGGTTCCGGAGAAACCGAACCGCTTGTCCGCTGGCAGGAGCTTGGGGCGAACGTGCTCGCCGAGCAGCCGTGGGAACTGGAAGACGGATATCTGCTCTTTTCGCCGGGCGATACATCTCTCCGGCGCCTGCGCCGCGTTCCCGGACAGGCGCCGGAGCGGACGGTTCTGACGCTGGCGGTCGTGTGCGGCGATACACCGTTCGGAGCGTTTACGCAGATGCTGCAGGACTTCAATCTCAGTCAGGACGCGTACCGGATCGACTGGACACTCTACACGGATTCGCAGTACGCGGACGGCGAACCGGCCGATCTGCTGCGCACGGAGCTTATCGCCGGACGCGGGCCGGATCTGTTCGCATTTTATACCAACGGCTATACCCCCGTCCCGCTTGCGGCGGAGGACGTCTGCGCGGATCTTTTGCCGCTGCTGGGCGATGAACTGACGCGCGACGCGCTTCTGCCGGGGTTATTCGACCTGATGCAGCCGGACGGCGCGCTCTATCAGCTGCCGCTGACCGTCTCAGTCGACACGCTCGTCGCGCCGTCGCGCCTCATCCCGGAGCCGGGCGTGACGTTTGCCGAATTTGAACAGGCGCGCAGCCAGATGCCGGACGGCTGGGTCCCCATCGATTCGTGGAACACGCCGGGCAACCTGTTCGCCTTCTGCGTTCCGTTCTGCATCGGCGCGTATGCAGACAGGGAAGCCGGAACCTGCGACTTTGAAACGCAGGGCTTTTATGACTGCCTCGCGTGGTGCAAGGCATGGGGCGGCGACGGCTCGACCCCGGAGGAGCCGGAGATGACGCTGGTCAAGCTTACAAGCATCCGGGGCGTTGACCAGCTTGCCGGGCGAAGCGAATATGTAGAGAAAAAATGGTTCGGTGAGCCGGGATATACCTATGCGGGCTTCCCAGCGCAGTCCGGCAGCGGCAGCGCGTATCAGATTTTGTCGAGCCTCGGCCTCGGCCGGCAGTGCAGCGATCCGGACGGCGCGAAGGCGTTTTTCGAGTTCTGCTTTTCCTATTCGCAGGACGGTGCGCTTCCTGCAAGCTTCCAGCGCCTGCAGTCGGAGCTGGCGGCATACAGGGCCGCTGACTCGGACGGCGGAGAGAGGACGGTCAGCGAGGCGGATGCGGCGCAGTTTTACGAGCTGATGAACGGCATCACCGTGCTGGCGGAGCTGGACGGCCAGCTGACCGAGATCCTGCAGGAGGAGGCGGCCGGTTATTTTGCCGGCAGCATGACGGCGGAGCAGGCCGCGCGGAATATCCAGTCCCGCGCAAGCCTCTATTTGCAGGAGCACCGCAGGGCATGACAAAGCCCCGGCAGAGCCGGGGCCTGGGTCAGCGCCTGCTGACCTCATAATCTTCGTCGCGGAAGATCCAATCGTCCAGATCGCCGCAGTCGGCGGGTCCGTTTTTTCTGTATGTCATATTCGCTGCCTCCTTTTTTCACGATCCAGACTAGTATATGGAGGCGCGCATGAAAATGCGCGTGAAATATGACGACGCTCCGCAAGCAGCTGCGCTTCCGCAGAGCCGCACGATGCACGGGGTCAGGCAGGCTGAAACAGGATCAGAGAAAAGTAACGGATCTTCCCGTCGTCCGCCCAGCATTTCATGTGAACAGCGTCGGCCATCCTCTGCGCGTCCACGCAGTAGGCCGACATACAGGACGCGTGCTTCCACGGGCCTGCGCCCATCATCAGAAGATCGGTCAGATCGTCCGCACGCATCTGCTCCATAAGCTGCTCGGTCAGCAGATTCTGGTGCTTCTTCGCGGCCTTCTGCTCCGCCGTATCCCAATAATCGACGGGGGTTGTTTCGATCATCAGGATCAGCGCCGTCTGGTACCGCCGCATATCCGCCGTCATTTCCTCGACCGTTCCGCTCATCGGCGGACAGGCCGGGAGAACGCCGTAATTGCCGCAGAGGTTCTGCGCACAGAACCTGCGGTATTCCGGCACAACGACCAGCTCCCGCACCGGCAGAACTGCTGCGTCCGTAAATCCGGCCGCCTTTGCCATTGCAGCATAATCCCGCATGGAACCCTCTCCTGTCTTGAACTGTCTTTGCGGTCATTATAGCGGTTCGCCGCCGCATTGTAAAGTGCTGTGCGGCGCCTATGCCGTCTGCGTGTAGTCCTGCAGTGCCTGCTGAAGCGCGGCAAGGGCCTTTTTCTCGATGCGGGACACATACGACCGGCTGATGCCGCACTTTGCGGCGATCTCCCGCTGCGTCAGCGGCGTCCGGTCGCCGAGTCCATAGCGCAGCGTGATGACCATCCGCTCACGCTCTGACAACACCTCGTTCATGACCTCGTAGAGCTTTTTGTATGTCTGTCGCGCACTCAAGTCCTCGAACAGATCCTCGTCCGAGCATAAAACATCCATCAGCGACAGCGCGTTCCCGTCCTTCCCCGTCTCAATGCAGTCCGAAAGCGAAACATCCCCCGCCGTCTTCTTCATCGACCGGAAGTACATCAGGATCTCATTTTCTACACACCTGGCTGCATATGTCGCAAGCCGTGCCCCCTTGCTGGCGTCAAAGGTCGAGATCCCCTTGATAAGCCCGATCGTGCCGATCGAGATCAGATCCTCCTGATCGGCGGATTGCGAATAGTATTTTTTCATAATGTGTGCCACCAGGCGGAGATTGCGTTCGATCAGAATGTTGCGGGCCTCCAGATCGCCTTCGGCGCTGCGTTTCAGGTATATGCGCTCCTCTTCGGCAGTGAGCGGCTTCGGGAATGAGCCGCCGCCGGAGATGCGCAGCGATGTGAGCATACTGCTGAGCATCAGCCAGACTGCTGCGGAAAGCATAGGCTTTCACCTCCACAGAAAGCCTATGTCCGACCGGCAAGTCCAGATTCCGGTTTGCAAATATTTCGGGATATGGTATGATGGAGAAAAAGGAGGGCGCGTGATGAGGCGGTTTCTGCTTCGGCTGGCGTGGCTGGCCATTTTCCTATGCGTGCCGGTTCAGACGGCTGCTCTGGCAGCGGAACCGGCAAAGCCTTTGACGGTGCAGGCTGTGTTTGAAGGGCAGCTGCCGCTTGCCGGGATGCGGTTTAACGTGTACCGGGTCGCAGACCGTTCCGGCGGCGGGACGTGGAGCCTTGAGCCGCGTTTCAAAGCGTATCAGACGCGGCTGGAAACGCAGAACGGCGATGGGGAAGCATGGGCCGCGCTTGCGCGCGTGCTGGAAAAGGTGGCCTTGATGGAGGAAGCCTGCCTGCCGGACGCTTCTGCGGAGACAGACGAGGATGGTACGGCAGTCCTTGACGCGCTGCGGCCCGGTCTGTATCTGCTGAGCGGGCAGAGTGTCTGCGTGAACCGGCAGATCTATACGCCGTCGCCTATGATGATCGTCTGCCCCGCAGAGTGCGCGGCAGAGCCAGAGCTGGCCCGCAGTCCGGAAAAGGCGGATTATTCCGTCCAGATCGTCTGGGACGATGAAAAGACGCCGGAGCAGCGGCCGGGATCGCTGCCCGTCCAGCTGATGTGCGACGGGAAATCCTATGGCCGCCCGGTTCTTTTATCCGAAGAACAGGACTGGCATTATACATGGAGCAGTCTGCCGACGGCGCATTACTGGGCACTTGCGGAGCAGAACGTTTCCGGCTACCTCGACGCGGAGATACAGAAAGAGGGAACATGCTTCCGTGTGACCTACGCCGCAGCGCAGCCGGATCCGCTTCCTCAGTCGGAGGAAGAGAACGTGCCGGAGAACGAAAATCGCGGCTGGCTGGCGATACCGGCGCTCATGCTGCTCGCCGCAGCGGGAATCTTTCTGCGGAATCTACGAAAAAAATCAAAAAAAGCTTGACTGTAAACCTGCTTGATACTGTACGCTGAGGGCAGGAGGGATGCATATGACGATCAAGGAGATCGAAACACTGTCTGGACTGCCGCGGGCCAACATCCGGTATTATGAATCGGAGGGGTTGATCGCGCCCAAGCGGGCGGAGAACGGCTACCGGGAATATTCGCAGGCCGATGCAGAGGTGCTGCTGCGCGTGAAGCTGCTGCGGGCGCTCGGCCTGCGCATTGACACGATCAAATCGCTTGCGGCAGGAACGCTCATGCTGGGCGACGCGCTCGATGCGCGTCTGGAGGAGCTGCACGCCGAGCAGGAGAATCTGGACGCCGCCGGGCGCGTCGCCGCAGGACTGCGGCAGGCGCATGCGGAGTTTTCCACGCTTGACGCGGCGGGCTATCTTGGCGAGCTTCTCGCTGCGTCCCAGACCGCGCTGCGGCAGGATGTGAAGCCGTATGTCCATGCTCCGGTGCGCCGGTATATCGCGCGCAGCTTTGATCTTCTGCTGTGCTTGCTACCGTGGTATCTGGTGCTGCAGGCCGCAGGCGTGGACCCCAAGGCGAGGCTGACTTCTATCTGGCTGAGCATACTCGGCATGGTTACAATGCTTGTGCTCGAACCGCTGCTTCTGCACCTGTTCGGCACAACGCCCGGAAAATGGCTCATGGGTCTGCGCGTGACGGACGAAAATGGACAGAGGCTGCCGCTTGCCGCCGCATGGAGGCGCACATGGCGTGCCCTGTGGTACGGGTACGGCTGCTTTATCCCGGTCTACAGCATTGTCCGTCTCTACACCAGTTGGAAGGCCGAGCAGGCCGAACAGCCGCTCGAATGGGAGGACGGCAGCGAACTGCGGGCTGCGCCATGGAAAGCGTGGCGCGGTGCAGCGTGGGCCGCAGCGGTTCTGGCGCTGCTGGCTGCAACAGTACTTGTGGGCCTCAAGACCTGCCAGCCGACGCATACCGGCGATCTGACCGTGCGGAAGTTTGCGGAAAATTACGACTATATTCACAGCACAGAGGGCCTCCTGAGCCGGGAGCTGTATGACGACGGCACATGGGCGCCCGCAACGCAGCTCGGCTTTCAGGTCATTCATCACACGAAAAACGTTCCGAATCTCAGCTACACGACAAAGGACGGCAGCCTGATCGACATTTCCCTGCACATGGGCGCGGAAGCCTGCACCAGTCCGGTCTATGGTCTGCCGTTCCGGGAACTCTATCTGACCATGCTGGCCTTCGACGGTGCTCGAAGCGCTGCTTCTGCCGACGAGGCGCTTGCCGCCGCCGCGCGGCAGCTGCTGGACGAGCCGCTGCAGGAACTTCACACACAGGCCGCAGGCTATCAGATCGACTATTCCCTCACCATGACCGGCTTCACCGGCCTTGCCGAAGACGGCTCACTGGAGCTTCCGCGAAATACGACCGGAAGCTATACGCTGTCCTTCGATATGCGGAAGCTGGATGGGTAACGCATCGATCATGCAGCCAAATGAGCAAGCGGATACAGATCTGCTGCGGCTTTTCACAAAAAATTCTGCTTCCGCCGGGCGGAACAGGAACCCTGCCAATTGCAGCCGGGTTTCCTTGGTTCTTTGCATAAAACAGGCGCAGCCTGCACCGGGGCACGCGCAAAAACCGGGCCGTCCGCAGAGGGACGGCCCGGTTCTGATTGCATTCGTTCAGTCGACGATCTCGACGCTGACCTTCTGGCCGGTGCGCTGGGCAACGGACTTGATGATCGTGCGGATCTCCTTGGCGATGCGGCCCTGACGGCCGATGAGCTTGCCCATGTCCTCAGGAGCAACGCGAAGCTCAAGCACGGTCGTCTCGCCTTCTACCTCAGTGACCGTAACGCTGTCGGGATTATCGACCAGACTTTTTGCCATATACAGCAAAAGATCCTTCATGCCGGTACCCCAGACTTACAGGACGTTTGCCTTCTTGAGAAGACCGCGGACGGTGTCGCTGGGCTGTGCGCCGTTCTTGATCCACTGCTTGGCCTTGTCGGCGTCGATGGTGATGGCGTTGGCCTCGTTCTTCGGGTCGTAGGTGCCGATCTCTTCGATGCAGCGGCCGTCGCGCGGGAAGCGGGAATCGGCGACAACGATGCGGTAATACGGCTCCTTCTTGGCGCCCATTCTTCTCAGTCTGATCTTAACCATGATTGTTCCTCCAAAAATAAATCGAGTTTTTCTTATTTCGTAAAGCCAAATCTGTTACGGCTGAAACGATGTGTTGACAGGATGCTTACAGGCCGGGGAAGCCGCCGAGGCCGCCCATGCCGCCGAGCTTGCCCATGCGCTTCATCTTGCGCGAGGCGCCGGGGCCGGAGAACTGCTTCATCATCTGATTCATCATGTCAAACTGCTTGAGCAGCTTGTTGATGTCCTCGACCTTCACGCCGGAGCCGAGCGCGATGCGCCGCTTGCGGCTGGAGTTGAGCACGGAGGGGTTCTCACGCTCATACGGGGTCATGGACTGGATGATGGCGGCGGTGCGGGCCATGGCCTTTTCGTCGACCTGCGCGCCCTTGAGCGCTCCGGCGTTCATGCCGGGCATCATGGCCGCGATCTCGTCGAGCGAGCCCATATTTTTCAGCTGCGAGAGCTGATCGTAGAAATCGGAAAGGGTGAATTTATTGCTCTTGAGCTTCTGCTCGAGTTCGGCGGCCTTCTTTGCGTCGAACGCGGCCTCCGCCTTTTCGATCAGCGTGAGCATATCGCCCATGCCGAGAATGCGCGAGGCCATGCGGCCGGGGTGGAACGGCTCGATCTGGTCGAGCTTTTCGCCGGTGCCGATAAATTTGATGGGCTTGCCGGTCACGGCCTTGATGGAAAGCGCCGCGCCGCCTCTTGCGTCGCCGTCGAGCTTGGAGAGCATGACGCCGGTGATGTCCAGATACTCGTCGAAGGTCTTTGCCGCGCTGACGGCGTCCTGACCGGTCATTGCGTCGACCACGAGCAGAATTTCGTCCGGGTTGACCGCGGCCTTGACGGCCTTCAGCTCGTCCATGAGCGCTTCGTCGACGTGCAGACGGCCTGCGGTGTCGAGGAAGACCATGTCGTTGCCGTGCCGCACGGCGTGAGCGACGGCTGCCTTTGCGATATCGACCGGGTTTGTCTGGCCCATTTCGAAAACGGGAATGTCGAGCTGTCCGCCGACGACCTGCAGCTGCTTGATGGCGGCGGGACGGTAAATGTCGCAGGCCGCGAGCAGAGGATTTTTGTTCTGCTTTTTAAATAAGCCCGCGAGCTTTGCGCCGTTGGTCGTTTTGCCTGCGCCCTGCAGGCCGACCAGCATCACGACGGTCGGCGGCTGGGAAGCGATCTTGATCTTCTGGTTCTCGCTGCCCATGAGCGCGGTCAGCTCTTCGTTGACGATCTTGACGATCATCTGCGCGGGCGTGAGGCTTTCGAGCACGTCCGTGCCGACGCAGCGCTCGGTCGTCTTTTTGATGAAGTCCTTGACGACCTTGTAGTTGACGTCGGCCTCCAGCAGCGCCAGACGGATCTCGCGCATGGATTCCTTGACGTCGGCCTCAGACAGGCGGCCCTTGCCGCGCAGCTTTTTGAACGCGTTCGAGAGCTTTTCGGTTAAGCCTTCAAATGCCATGTGTTACTCCTTTATTTCCCGCACGGCGCGCAGGATCGCGGCGGCCTGCGGCGCAGCCCCCGGAACAGAAGCAAGCGCCTGCGCGTTCTGTGTGATCGTATCCAGTGCGGATTCCAGCCGCCGGTCGCGCGCGATGCAGCCGAGCGCAGCTTCATAGCCCTCCAGCAGCTCCTCGGCGCGGGCAAGCGTATCGTGGACACCCTGTCGGCTGATCCCGGCAGCGGATGCGATCTCGCTGAGAGAATAGTCCTGATTATAGTAGAGATCGAACAGGCCCCGCTGCTTTTCGGTCAGCAGCTCGCCATAATAGTCGTACAGCAGCGTCATGGTGAGCGCATCAGACCGCATGGCAAGACCCCCAGATCAATCGTTCCGGTATACTATACAAGATTTTATCCCGGCTGTCAAGTGTTTTTCCTTGACAGCACGCACATAAAATTGGCGGGACACGGGCTTGCGCTGATGACATTGCCTCTTTCCGACAGAGCGCAGATGTGGTAGAATAGGGTATATCGCGAATTCCAGACAGGAGAGCTTCCTATGAACCATGAATCACAACAGCAGTTTGACCCTGAAAACGCACCCGCGTTCGAACGCCTGCGCGACCGCAGGCGCGCAAAGCGCCGCCGGGTGCTCCGCGTCGCGCTGACGCTTCTTGTGTGCGCGGCACTGCTGGGCGGCGCAGTCTATTACGCGCACCGGCAGATCGTAAAGCCCTATCTCGATACGCCGGTCACGAGCGGCGAGACGGATACGCCCTCTGAGCCGGAGGCCGCCGTCCCGGAGGAGCCAGTGCAGGAGCCTGAACCGGAACCGCTGCCCGAACCCGAACCGGAGCCTGAGCCCGAGCCAGAACCCGAACCGGAGCAGCCTGCCCTGACGCTGGCGCAGGCGTCGGAGAATACCAGAACGCTCGATCTGGAGCTGTATTCGTCGTCCGCCGTGCTGGTCGACGTGCAGAGCGGGACGGTGCTGGCCGAAAAGGGCATGGACGAAAAAATTTACCCCGCATCCATGACGAAGGTCATGACGCTGCTGGTGGCGGCGGAGAATCTGCCGGATCTCGACGCGACATTCACCATGACGCAGGCCATTATCGATCCGCTGTATCTTGCGGGCGCGTCGATGGCGGGCTATGTGAACGGCGAGACGGTCACGATGCGCGATCTGCTGTACGGCGCAGTCGTGCCCTCCGGCGCGGAGGCGACGGAGGCGCTGGCACAGGCCGTGGCCGGAAGCGAGGAAGCGTTCGTCGCCATGATGAACGAAAAGGCCGCAGCGCTGGGGCTGACCAACACGCATTTTATGAACACCAGCGGCCTGCACGACGAGAACCACTATTCCACGGTGCGCGAGATCGCCCTGATCTTGCAGGCAGCGCTGGAAAATGAGACGTGCACCGAAATACTGAGCGCGGAAAATTACCGGGCCAGCGAAACGGAGCAGCACCCGGACGGGCTTGCCATGACGAACAAATTCCTCTACCGCGTCCACCACGAATATGCCCTGAACGGCGCGGAAATTACAGCCGCCAAGACGGGCTATACCGCCGAAGCCATGAACTGCTGTGCCAGCGCAGGAACCACCCCGGACGGCAGAAGCGTGATCTGCGTGACGGCGAACGCGTGGACAGGCGAGTTCTGTATTGAGGACCATATTGCGCTCTATACGAAATACTGCGGCAGCGCAGAAGCTGAATAACGGGAGGATGCCGGATATGAAAAAGCTGTCCCCGCGCGTCTGGCTGACGCTCATTCTTGTCGGCATGGTCGGCCAGTTTGCCTGGACGATCGAAAATATGTATTTTAATGTCTACCTTTATAATACCATCTCCACCGACCCCGGCTATATCTCCGCCATGGTCGGCTGGAGCGCGGCTGCCGCCACGCTGACGACGCTGCTGATGGGCGCGCTGTCCGACCGCGTGGGAAAGCGCAAGCTGTTTATCTGCGGCGGCTATCTGCTCTGGGGCCTTTCTACGGCGGCGTTCGGCCTCGTGACAGTCGAAAACGCGGCGAAGCTGTTCCCGGCGGCCTCTGCGGCGGCTGCCGCGGCGGTGATGATCGTCGTGCTCGACTGCGTCATGACGTTTTTCGGCTCGACGGCCAACGACGCGGCGTTCAACGCGTGGATCACCGACACCGTGCCGAACGCGGCACGGGGCAAGGCAGAATCCGTGCTGGCCATTCTGCCGCTCATTTCCATGCTCGTCATTTTTGGCCTGTTCGACGGCATGACACAGCGCGGGGAATGGCAGAAATTCTTCGCGATCTTCGGCGGACTCGTTGTTCTGACGGGAGTTGTGTCCGTCTTCCTGATCCCGGAGCCGAAGCTGGAGCCGAGACGGGACAATGGTCTAAAAAACCTTGTCTACGGGCTTCGCCCGTCGGTCGTGCGGGGAAACCCGGCGCTCTATCTGTCCTTCGCGGCGTTCTGCCTGTTTTCCGTGGCCGTGCAGGTCTTTTTCCCGTATCTCATCATCTATATGCAGAACTATCTGCATTTTGACGGCTATGCCCTTGTGCTGGGCATTGTGCTGATCTTCGCGTCGGTCGTGAGTGTGCTCTCCGGCCGCGTGATCGACCGGCTCGGCGAGCTGCGGTGCGTGCTCCCGGCGGCGGGGGTCATGTTCGCGGGACTGCTTGGGATGTTCTTCGCGCGGTCGATGCTGGCCGTGATTCTGACGGGCTGCATTATGATGTCCGGCTATATGCTGGTCACGGCGATTTTGTCCGGCGTCACCCGCGACCATACGCCTGCCGGCAAAGCCGGACATTTCCAGGGCATCCGCATGATCTTCGGCGTGCTGCTGCCGATGATCCTCGGCCCGGCTATCGGCGCGGCGGTCATTCGCGGCAGCGATTCGACCTATGTTGACCTCGGCGTGGTAAAAACCGTGCCGACGCCGTCCATTTTTCTGGCGGCTGCCATTGTGCTGCTGCTGATTCTGCCGCCGGTGCTGGCGCTTAAAAAGAAGGAGGGGACAAAATGCTGACACCTTGGGGCGAAGCACTGGACAAGAACGCTGTTTTGCAGGAATATCCCCGCCCGCAGCTCGTGCGGGAAAGCTATTACAATCTTAACGGCCTCTGGGACTACGCCATCACGGCCTCCGACGCCTGCCCCGGCGCGTGGGACGGGGAGATCCTCGTGCCATTTTCGCCGGAAGCGCCGCTGTCCGGGGTGGGCCGAATTCTGAAGCCCGGTCAGGTGCTCTGGTACCGGCGGACGCTGCCGTTTGCAAAGCCGGATGGCGGGCGGATGCTGCTGCACATCGGTGCCGCTGACCAGCGGGCCTGGGTGTACGTCAACGGCCTGCTTGCCGGGACGCACACGGGCGGCTATACGGCCTTTACATTGGATATGACAAAGCTTCTGCGGGATGGCGAAAACATCCTGACTGTTGCCGTGCGCGACGATACGGACGCTGTACCCCTCTCGCGCGGCAAGCAGAAGACGAAGCGCGGCGGCATCTGGTACACGCCGCAGAGCGGCATCTGGCAGACCGTCTGGGCCGAGCACGTGCCGGAGAACTATGTGCAGGCGCTCCTGTTCACGCCGGAGCTGCCGGAGGGACGCGTCCGTTGGAGGCTCGCCGCGCCCGCGCCGAAGGGCGCTCGAATCGAAATTTCCTATCAGGGAACGCCCGTCGGCAGCAGCGAAACGGACGAGGACGGCTACGGCAGCGCCGTTCTGCCGCCGGAGCAGCTGCACCTGTGGTCGCCGGAGGCGCCGAACCTCTACGACGTGACCATCACGCTGGGGGACGATACCGTCAGAAGCTATTTCGCCATGCGCACCGTCGGCACCGGGAAGGACGCGGCGGGCCATCCGTGCCTGCTCTTAAACGGGCAGCCGTATTTCCACCATGGCGTGCTCGATCAGGGCTACTGGCCGGACGGACTGTATACCGCGCCGTCGGACGAGGCGCTGATCTATGATATTACGCTCATGAAGCGGCTGGGCTTCAATATGCTGCGCAAGCACATCAAAATTGAGCCTATGCGCTGGTATTACCACTGCGACCGGCTGGGCATGCTGGTCTGGCAGGATATGCCCTCCGGCGGCGGACAGTACAATCTGCTGACCATCTCCGCGCCGCTCATCACCGGCGTTCATCTCAAGGACAGCCATTACCGGCTTTTTGCCCGCACGGACGCGGAGGGGCGCGACAGCTATACCCGCGAGCTGGAGGAACTGGTCGCGCAGCTGCAGAACTGCCCGTGCATTGTCCTGTGGGTGCCGTTCAACGAGGGCTGGGGGCAGTTTGACGCGAAAAACGCAGTGCGGCTGATCCGCAGGCTCGACCCCACGCGGCTGATCGACCACGCCAGCGGCTGGCATGATCAGGGCGTGAGCGACGTGAAGAGCCTGCACGTGTACTTCAAGCCGTACCGCTTTAAGCCTGACAAAAAGGGCCGCGCGGTCGTCCTGTCGGAGTTCGGCGGGTACAATCTGCCGGTCGCGGGGCACACCTGGAACGCGAAGAACTTCGGCTATAAGGGCTACCAGACGCCTGAGGCGCTGGGTGAGGCGGTCAAAACGCTCTATGAAACGCAGATCGTCCCCGCGTGCAAGTCCGGCCTTGCCGCCGATGTGTACACGCAGCTGAGCGACGTGGAGGACGAGGTCAACGGCTTTGTGACCTACGACCGGCGCGTGGAAAAGCTGCCGGAGGCGCTGATGCAGGCCATTGCGCGGGAGCTGAAAGGAAACTGACCATGAAAAAACGGATTTTGGCGCTGCTTCTGGCGCTGACGCTGCTGGTGCCCGGCGGCTGAATGTGCGCCTGTTCTACATCGGCCTCGCAACGCCCTGCTCGACCGTCGTGCAGGTCCTGCTGTGCCTGCTCTACTACGCCCATCTGGCCCGCAGAGAAAAGGCTGTCCGGTGAGACAGCCTTCGGTGCGTGCGCGTTCCGTCCGTTTTCAGCAAAATTTTACGCCGTCCCCCGTTGTGACAGGGGACGGCGTTCCGGTTTTAATCTTCGAATTCGTGCGCGTCCTTGAGCACCATGTCCTTGACCTTCATCAGGCGGACCTTGGTAGCGCGGTCGTTTTCCTCGAGCTTCATGGAGATATACTTGATGTTTTTCTCCATTTCCGGGATCATGACATATTCCAGCGCATTGACGCGGCGGCGGGTCTTCTCGATCTCGGAGGCGAGCAGCTGCGTCTTCTTTTCGGCCTGCGCCAGCGCAAGCATATCCTGAAATACGGAGGCCAGCGCGCCCAGCGCATCGTCCAGCTCACCGGACGTCTGCGCGAAGCCGTAGGGGTAAATGGACGCGGCGTCCTCGTTTTTGGTGTGGAACTCGTAGACCGGGACGGATACGGACATGATGTTCTGGAACGTCATGTCCAACGTCGCCGACTGCTTCGGGTACAAAAGCGCCTGCTGGAGCATTTCGGGGGACATCACGCTCGACGCGACGGTCATGGCGCGGTTGGCCTCCGCAATGCCCTGTTCGACCTTGGCGCGCAGCTCCTTGTTTTCCCGCACGATCAGGAAGAACTGGCGCATCAGCTCGTCGCGCTTGTCCTTGAGCAGCCGGTGGCCGCGCACGGCCGTGCGCAGGCGGCCCTTGAGCCGCGTAAGCTCCATCCGGGTCGGATTGATCGTTTTACTGGCCATGCGAACACCGCCTTACGCCTGCTTTTTGGGCAGGTATTTTTCGATGAACTCCGGCTTGATGCGCTTGAGCTCCGTTTCGGGCAGGATGGACAGCAGCTCCCAGCCGATGTTCAGCGTTTCCTCAATGGAACGGTTTTCTTCGTAGCCCTGACTGACGTAGCGCTGCTCAAATTCCTCGGCAAACTTCGCGTACAGCCGGTCAGTGGGGGAGAGGGCGCTTTCGCCAAGGATCGTTGCAAGCTCCTTCGCGTCCTTGCCGGCGGAATACGCCGCAAAGAGCTGGTTCATGGTGCCCGCGTGATCCTCGCGCGTCTTGCCGGGGCCGATTCCCTTGTCCTTGAGTCGCGACAGGCTCGGCAGCACGTCCACGGGGGGGATGACGCCCTTGCGGTACAGATCGCGGCTCAGGATGATCTGGCCCTCGGTGATATAGCCGGTCAGGTCGGGGATGGGGTGCGTCTTGTCGTCCTCCGGCATGGTCAGGATCGGGATGAGGGTGATGGAGCCCTTCTTGCCGATCCGGCGGCCCGCGCGTTCATAGAGCGTTGCAAGGTCGGTATAGAGGTAGCCGGGATAGCCGCGGCGGCCGGGGACTTCCTTGCGTGCGGCGGAGACCTCACGCAGCGCCTCGGCGTAGTTCGTGATGTCGGTCATGATGACCAGCACGTGCATCCCGCATTCGAACGCCAGATATTCGGCGGCAGTCAGCGCCATACGCGGCGTTGCGATACGCTCGACCGCCGGGTCGTTGGCGAGGTTCGAGAAGACGACGGTGCGGTCGATGGCGCCTGTGCGGCGGAATTCCTGAATGAAGAATTCCGATTCCTCAAACGTGATGCCGATGGCGGCGAAGACGACGGCGAAGTTCGAAGCGTCGTCGCCCAGAACCTTCGCCTGACGCGCGATCTGCGCGGCAAGCTGCGCGTGGGGAAGACCGGAGCCGGAGAAGATCGGCAGCTTCTGGCCGCGGACAAGGGTGTTCAGACCGTCGATCGTGGAAATGCCGGTCTGGATAAATTCGTTCGGGTAATCGCGTGCGGCGGGGTTCATCGGAAGACCGTTGATGTCCTTCATCTCGGCGGCCAGAACCTCCGGGCCGCCGTCCTTCGGGTGGCCCATGCCGTCGAAGACGCGGCCGAGCATATCCTCGGACACGGCCAGCTCCAGCGGGTGGCCCAGGAAGCGGATCTTGCTGTCCTTCAGGTTGATGCCGGCGGAGTTTTCAAACAGCTGCACGACGGCGGTATCGCCGCTGCACTCCAGAACCTTGCAGTGCCGGACCTCGCCGTTCGGCAGCTCCAGCTCGGCCAGCTCGTCGTAGGTGACGCCCTCGACGTTTTTGACGATCATCAGAGGCCCGGAGACCTCACGGATGGTACGGTATTCGCGGATCATTCAGCCTCAGCCTCCTTTGCAACTTCTTCGATCTGCTGCTCCATATCGGATACGATCTTCGCGTAAACGTCCTGATACGTGTCCGCCGGAACGGTCTTCGCACGGCCGATGGCGGCACGGGCCGCGATGGCATAGAGCTTCCAGATATCCGCGCCGCGCTCGATGGCCGCGTCGCAGAGATCCTTGTAGCGGAGGATCAGGTCCAGCAGACGGGCCTGCCGGTCAAACGACGAATACTGGTCGTTCTCCAGGAACGCGTTCTGCTGCAAGAAGTCCTCGCGGATCATCTTTGCGGATTCCAGCGTCAGGTTGTCCGCCGGGGACAGCGCGTCCTGACCGACCAGCTTGACGATCTCCTGCAGCTCTGCTTCCTTTTGCAGCAGCGCCATGGCGCGGCCCCTGTTCTGCATGAACCCGCGGCCCAGATTCTCGTCGCACCAGCCCTTGAGCGTGTCAAGGTACAAAGAGTAGCTCGTCAGCCAGTTGATGGCCGGGAAATGGCGCGCGTAGGCCAGCGAAGCGTCCAGACCCCAGAAGACCTTGACGATGCGCATCGTCGCCTGCGAGACAGGCTCGGAAATATCGCCGCCCGGAGGGGAGACAGCGCCGATGGCGGTCAGAGAGCCGCGCCGCTCGTCCGCGCCGAGGCACTCGACGCAGCCTGCGCGCTCGTAGAACTGCGCGAGGCGGGAGGCCAGATATGCGGGGTAGCCCTCTTCGCCGGGCATCTCTTCCAGACGGCCCGACATTTCACGCAGCGCCTCGGCCCAGCGGGAGGTGGAGTCGGCGATAACGGCCACGTCATAGCCCATGTCGCGGAAATACTCCGCGATGGTGATGCCGGTGTAGATGGACGCTTCACGCGCCGCGACCGGCATATCGGAGGTGTTTGCAATCAGGACTGTGCGCTTCATCAGGGGTTCGCCGGTGTTGGGGTCGTGCAGCTCCGGGAACTCCATCAGAACGTCAGTCATCTCGTTGCCGCGCTCGCCGCAGCCGATGTAGACGACGATATCGACGTCCGACCACTTTGCCAGCTGGTGCTGCACGACGGTCTTGCCCGAACCGAACGGGCCGGGGACGGCGGCTGTGCCGCCCTTGGCCAGCGGGAACATGGTGTCGATGATGCGCTGGCCGGTCATAAGGGGCTGCGAGGGGGTAAATTTCCGGTCATACGGACGGGCCACGCGCACGGGCCACTTCTGCATGAGGCTTAAATGCTCCTCGCCCTTTTCCGTCTCCAGCACGCAGACTGTCTGCTCGACGGTAAATTCGCCGGATTGGATCTCCTTGACGGTGCCCGCCATTTTAGGCGGCACCATAATCCTGTGCAGAACGGCGCTCGTCTCCTGCACGGTGCCGATCACGTCGCCGCCGGAGAGCTTGTCGCCCTTCTTGACCGTGGGCGTAAAGGCCCACTTCTTTTCACGGTTCAGCGCCGGAACCTGCACGCCGCGGGCGATGGTTTCTCCGCAGCGGTCGCGGATCTCGGTCAAGGGGCGCTGGATACCGTCGTAAATATTTTCGAGCATACCGGGGCCAAGCTCGACGGAGAGGGGCATACCGGTCGTCGTGACCTCGGCGCCGGGGCCGAGGCCGCTCGTTTCCTCATAGACCTGAATGGAGGCCGAGCCGCCCGTCATATTCAGGATCTCACCGATCAGCTGCTGCTTGCCGACGCGGACGACGTCTGCCATGTTGGCGTCTTCCATCCCCTCGGCAACAACAAGCGGGCCGGATACCTTTACAATTCTACCTGACATTTCATCGAATCCTTTCTATATTCAAGGATGCTGTTTAAAGAATATTCGAGCCGACCGCGCGTTCGACAGCGGCGTTCAGCGCATTCATGCCGAGCCCTTTGCAGCCGCCTGCGCCGGGGATCAGAATGACCGCCGGGGTGACGCTGGACGCAAACTTTTCGATCTGCGCGTGCAGCGCCTCGGCATACGTCTCGGTCACATAGATGATCGCGTATGCGTCGGACTGCCTTGTGAGGCGGTGGAAGACCTCCGCCGCTTCCTCGGCGGAGTCCACGGGGAACACGGTGAGGCCCAGAGCCGCAAAGCCCATGACGCTCTCGCGTTCGCCCAGAACTGCGATTTTATACATACCGCTCACCTCGCTCATTGATACAGATCCCGCAGCCGTGCGCGGATCGTGTCGGCGGGCAGCCCCGCCTGCAGGCCGCTTATGATCATGCGGGCCGCTGAAATTTCATTTTCCAGCGCACAGAGATAGGCGATGACGACCTGCTCCCCGAATACGACTGACTTTGCCTTGGCGAAATACGCTGTGAGCGTGTTGTCGCACAGCCGTTCAAACGCAGTCAGAGAGCCAGACTGCGACTCGTCGCCCGCCTGTGCGGCGGCGAAGAGCGCGGTGTTCGCGAACAGCGGCGCAAACGGCTCGTCCTGCGCAAGCACCTGGCAGATCTCCTCCGCCGGGACGCGCCCGCCGGGAACGAGGACGCTCTTTAAAAACGCAGCGTCCTTGTGCATACGCCGTGCACGCACGGCGGCGCGCAGATTCGCGCTGTCCGCCTGCAGCTGCGCATAGCCCATCAGGAACGCGCTTCCGACCTGCGCGGCGGTTTCGTGATACTCGGCAAAATACGCGCGGTCGAGGATCAGATCGGCCAGCTGCGGGTCGGCGCTTCTCGAAAGCGCGTCGCGCGCAGTCTGCATCGCGGTCAGAACGGCCTGCGGGACGCTTCCGGACTCGCCGGTTTCATAGGCAGTTTTGAGCGCCTGCGCGTCTGCGCGGCCAGAGCCGGAGAGCAGGAGAGCCGGGTCTATCCCGACGGCCTCGGCCTTGACGATCGTCTTGGCGTTGTGATAGTCATAGCGCATACGAAACAGCGATACAACGCCGTCCTTCGGCGCAAGCGCCTCCACCTCGGAAAACACGGCGGCGCGCCGGTCGCTCAGCGCCTTGTCAAGCCCGACAGCCAGCACATCGGCATAGCCGCAGCTCTCCAGGATCCGCGCCGCCTCCTGCACGGAGGAGCCGAGCATCCGCCCGGCCTTCTCCGCGTTGAGCAGCTGCGGCTCCTTTGCGCGCAGATACGCCGAAATAAACAGATACTCCGTGTCCTTACACGCTTTTACTTTCTTTTTTTGTTCCGTCACGTCAGCCTCCCGGCCTCAGCCAAACAGGCAGGCCGCAACCTTGCCGGAAAGCGCGGGCCGCAGGCCGCTTATCATTGTGCCGATCGAGCAGTTCGTCTCGACCAGCCCGTCCTTCAGCACCACGCCGCCGCGCAGCGGCCGCGTCTCATTGGAGAGCGTCAGCTTTGCAATCTTCCCGGCCTTCCGGAGCATTTCGTTCGCCTGCTCCGCGACGGCCTGTCCGACCCGCGCGCGATCCTCTTCACAGAAGATCAGTTCCTCGCTACCGGACGTGCTCGCCTGTGCGGCCAGCTGCGCGCAGAGCTTTGTGTACTCTGCCGTGGGGAGCGAAAGCAGCTGCTGCTCCGCCTGACGGAAGGCTGCGTCGACGAGCGCCTGCTTCGTCTCGAGCAGCTGCCGCCGCGCGGCCATTCTGGCCGCACCCTGATCGCGCTCGAGCTGCTTCGCGCCCTCGGCCTGTGCTTCCGCCATCAGCCGCTGCTGCTCAGACTCGATCCTGCGGTCGTAGTCCGCGCGGATGAGCGCCGCCTTTTCCTCGGCCTGCGCACGGATGGCGGCGGCTTCGGACTCGGCGTCGGCAAGGATGCGCGCGGAAATTTTTTCAATTCCGTTCATTGCTTCACCCTCTTCTGCGGGGTTACTTGCTGATATTGATGATCATCAGCATGGAGGCCAGCAGGGAAAGGATCGCGTAGAACTCGACCGTGACGCACAGCACCATGCCCTTGGACCAGTGGTCGGGCTTCTTGGCCAGCAGATTGATGGACGCGCAGGCCACGCGGCCCTGTGCGATCGCGGAGATCATGCCGCCGAGCGCCATAGGCAGGCAGGCGACAAAGTACTGCAGGCCCTGCGTGATGCTCAGTTCGGGCAGAGCGCCGGACAGCAGGCCCATGCGGAAAATGGCGAAGAACCAGACGACGAGGCCGTACAGACCCTGCGTGCCGGGGATGACCTGAAGGATCAGGACCTTGCCGAACTTTGCCGGATCCTCGCACAGAAGACCCGCGCCGGCCTCACCGGTCATGCCGGTGCCCTTTGCCGAACCGATGGCGCACAGCGCCGCCGCAAGACCCGCGCCCAGAAGCGCCAGAGCCAGACCGCCGAAAGCGTCAAAAAATGCTTGCATGATAGAGTTCCTCCTTAAGATTGAATATCCACGTATTTTGTATTGATTGCCAGAGGCTTGAACGGCCTGCCGCCGTCCTTATAGAATTTTCCAAAGTATTCCAGACACTGCAGACGCAGATCGTGGACGTAGCAGCTCAGCAGGTTCAGCGCGAAGTTGAGTCCGTTGCCGAGCATCGACACGATCAGGAAGATCACCACGTTCCCCGGGATCGCGCCGAGCGTATTGAAGACCGAGGCGATGACAGAGCCTGCCAGCATCAGGGTCATCAGTCTGGAATACGAAAGAATATCGCCGAAGTAGCCCGTCACATGGTTGTAGACCGAGCCGAAGATCGCCGTGACCTTGCCGAAGCCCTTCGCGCTCCAGCCGGAGCCGACCACGACCATGCCGATGCCGACGTACAAAACGATGTTTGTCACGCCAAGCGCCATGCACGCGATGCCTGCGAACACGACCCACCAGGTCAGCTCTTCCCAGATGGCGTCCATGATCTCGCCCTTTTTGAGCTTTTCAACGAAGCTGATGGCCATGCCGGTCACGATCTGGACAAAGCCGAGCGCCATGGCGCCGATGAGGATCGTGATCGTGTCGTCAAGCGGGGTGAAGAGCGAGGGGAGCGCCTTGAACGTCGTATTGGGGTTGATGATCCCTGCCAGCTGCGGCAGGAAATCGCCGAAGAAGCCGCCCGTCAGCGCGCCCATGATAAATGTGCTGATGCCGCAGGAGAACATGAGGCCGAACATCTGTCCGCTCGTGCCCTTGGGCCGGGACTTTTTCGTGATGATGATGGAAGCCAGGATCATCAGCAGTCCATAGCCCATGTCCGCCATCATGATGCCGTAGAACAGAATGAAAAACGGCGCCATGAGCGGGTTCGGGTCCACGCCGTCATAGGCGGGGAGGGAATACATCTCCGTGACCATGTTGAGTGGCCATGTCAGCCTGTTGTTCTTGAGCTTGACCGGCACGTCCGGATATTCCTCCGGCGACGGGTCCTCCAGCTCCCATGCGCAGCAGAATTTCTCCAGCAGCGCCTCAAGCTTCGGTACGTCCTCACACGGCACCCAGCCGTCCAGACAGAAGGTCCGTTCTGAGTGTGCCAGCCGGTCTGCGGCCTGCGCCTTCGAGATCTCCTGCGTGCAGCGATCGGCTGCCAGCTGGATGGCGGGCACGTCGCCCGCAAGCGCTGTGAGCTTGTCCGTCAGACGCTTGTCCTCCTGCTCGCAGGCGGCGAGCTTTTCGTCTGTCAGGCGGATGTTTTCCTCCGCCGTGCCTGCTGCACCGTCGAAGCCGGCCGGCGTGAAGCCGTATTCGCGCAGCGCGGACGCTGCGGCGTCATACGCGCCCTTGTGGACGATCACCAGCAGATACTGGCTCTGCAGGTCGGCGCTGATGCGTTCGACCTGCGCTTCGCCTGCGGCTCCGTAAACGGTCTCGCGCAGCGCGTCAAGCTCTGTCTGCGCCGGAACGGTACCGAGCAGCACGCGCGCGTGCTGCGTCCCGCCTGTTTCCAGCGGCAGATCGAGCGTCCGCCACGGCACGAAGCTCTCGCGCAGCGCCGTGAGGCGGCTCTTTTCCGCCTGATTGCGGCTGCGTGCGTCCTGCGTGTCCAGCGCCTCCTGTGCCGTCTGCACAGCCGCGCGGTACGCGTCGTCGTCGAACAGCTCGCCGAGCGTCTTTTCCGGCCGGGCGGAGAACATCCCGCCCTTTTTCGTTTCATAGTGCTTGAGCGTTTCCAGCGCGGAGGCGAGTGCGGCGGATGTCTGGCTCAGCGCGTCCGCGCCTGCGCCGTCTGCTGTGCGGAACAGCTGCGTCTGCTGCGCTTCGGTCAGCGCCTCGGGCGAGCCGATCTCGACGCTTCCGAGCAGCTGCAGCTCACGAATGAGCTGATCCTGTTCCTCCGCGATGCCGCACAGCCGAATTTTTTTCATTTTTAAGATTGCCATTCGCTGTCCCAGATCCTCTCTACGATCATTGCCGCCGCTGCGCCGGACCGGCTGGCTGCCGCCTGCTCCAGCGCCCGGCACTGCGCGGCTGTTTTGCTGTTCAAATCCGTTTCAAATGCCGCTGCCTGCTTTCCGGCCTGCCGCTTCGCCTCGCGCATACGCTCCTGCGCGCCGGATATCACGGCGTTCAGACGGGCTGTGCCGTCCTTTTCGGCCTGTACGGCCAGCTCGGCGGCCTCCGCACGTGCCTGCTCGCAGATCGCGCGGGCCTGTTCCTCCGCTGCGGCGATCTGTGCGAGCTCCTGCATCGCCATTTCCATCACCTCCTTCATGTACACCCTGCGGCGCTGCTTTTTCCAAGCCAGCGCCGCATCATATTTTCCAGAACAATACAGAAAATGCTCTATATATTATGTACAGAATGTACTCGATTTTGTAATTCTAGCATAGCCGTTAAGAAACTGCAATAGATATCGATAAAAAAATGTTTAGTTAAGTGTTTTCGACGATTTTTTCTAAAAGCACTGGATTTCTCCCGAAAAACCGTGTAGAATAAAAAATTAAATGCGCATGGAGGTGTTGGCATGGAACAGATCCTGAGCGGCTACTGCCGCACGATCGACGCTTCGCGGATGGTCCTGGTAGAGGACGGCGAGGCGGACTGCGATTTTGAAGTCTGCGCCTATCGGGACGTCTGCCAGATCGGGCAGCAGATCGCGCAGCTGCAAAAAACGGAGGAACGGACATGAACATTTGTCTTTACGGCGCGTCAAGCCCTGCGCTTGACCGCGCATATTTTGACGCGGCGGAGGAATTCGGCCGCCTGCTGGCAAAAAACGGCCACACGCTCGTCTACGGAGGCGGCGCGCAGGGCGTTATGGGCGCTGCAGCACGCGGCGCTGCGGACGCGGGCGGAAAAATCACCGGCATCGCGCCGAACTTTTTAAATGTAGACGGCATTCTGTTTGACCGCTGCACCGAGTTTATCCTGACGGACACCATGGCCGAGCGCAAGGCCGCCATGATCGCCCATGCAGACGCGTTCGTCATGGCCCCCGGCGGCTTCGGAACGCTCGAGGAGTTTTTCGAGGTGCTGACGCTCAAGCAGCTTGGCCGCCATAACCCGGCCATCGCCATTCTCAACACGAACGGCTTCTATGATAAACTGCAGGAATTTGTCCTGTCCGCCGTGGAGCAGCGCTTCATTCGCTCCGCCTGCCTGAACATTTACGCTCTCTGCCCCACACCGGCGGATACGCTGACGTATCTGGAGCAGTACGACCCAGCTGTCCTCGACGTGCGGCATCTGAAGAACATCTGAGCGCCCTGCGCCTGTACGCAAGGCGGATATGGATCAAAATAACGGGAGGAATCGCAGCATTCTGCGGTTCCTCCCGTTCCATTTTCAAAAATCCGGGTTATGCCTTTGCCATCAGCTCGGCGGCGGGCAGGACGGCGCTGACGTCGGCCTGCGCCATTTTGCCTTCGTCAAACAGGGAGGCGATGTCCGGATTGATCGGCAGGCGCGCGAGGACCGGGAGCGAGAATTGCAGCGCCAGCTCATCCAGCCTGCTTTTGCCGAAGATCTCGACGCGTTTGCCGCAGTCCGGACACTGGAAATAGCTGTAGTTTTCCACAAAGCCGTAGACCGGAACGTTCATCATCCGCGCCATGTTGACGGCCTTGGAGACGATCATGGACACGAGGCTCTGCGGGCTTGTGACGATCACCACGCCGTCGACCGGCAGCGACTGGAACACCGTCAGCATCACGTCGCCCGTTCCGGGCGGCAGATCGACGAACATATAATCCACATCGCCCCAGCAGACGTCCGTCCAGAACTGCTTGACCGCGCCGCCGATGACCGGGCCGCGCCAGATGACGGGGTCTGTCTCGTTCGGCAGCAGCAGATTGATGGACATGACCTTGACGCCCTCGGGCGTCTCGGCGGGGAGCATACCGTCGTCGCTGCCCACGATCTGTTCATGCAGACCGAAGGCTCTGGGGATGGACGGGCCGGTGACGTCCGCGTCGAGAATGGCCGTTTTATAGCCCAGCTTCTGCATGGCGACAGCCAGCATCGACGTGACGGTCGACTTGCCGACGCCGCCCTTGCCGGAGACGACCGCGATGACCTTTTTGACATTTGATTTTTTGTTCGGCTCTGCCAGCAGGCTCTCCGGCTTGCGGTCAGAGCAGCTTTCTCCGCAGCTGGAACAGTTGCCGCTGCATCCGCTCATAAAAAACACTCCTTCAATTCTGTGTGGGTTACAGCTATTGTACCACCAAAGCGGGAAAAGTCAAACGTCCGCATGGCGGTTCTGGATGAGGCTCCGCAGTTCGTCGTGCGCATGGATGAGCGCGTCGGCGTTTTTCTGGAATTCTGCCCAGCGCGCATCAACCTGCGCACCGGCCTCAGCCAGGATCCTGTCTGCCTGTGCCTGTGCGTCCTGTACGATCTGCCCGGCCTGCTGCTTTGCATCCTGCATGATCGCCTCGCGCTGCCGCTGCGCCTCGTCCGTCTTCTGCACCATCTCGGCTGTCGCAGCCTTGACGGAGGCAAGATACTGGTCGGCAGCGGCCTGCGCAGCCTCGAATACGCCGTTTACCTGAATGGCCGCTTCGGCAATAGAGCCGGCGGACGCAATGCGAAGCGTCCGGTCCTCCAGCTGCTGCCGCAGCGCCTGATTCTCTGCCAGACTGTCCTCATAGCGCTTCCGCTGCTCATAGAGAATGTCCAGCAGCTCCGCACGGCTGAGCCGTCTGAGATCCTTATCGGTCATGATATCTGCTCCTTTCCTGTTTCTGTACGGTCAAACGCATCCGCGTGCTGCCTGCCAGAACGCCTTGGCAAAGGCGAAGACCTCGCGCAGCGTGTAATTGACCTTCAAGATCCACGGCCAGGTATCGCTTGCTTGGCCGTATGGCTCCATGGAGAGCGTCCGCGCGATATACTTGGCGCGGCACATATGAAAATCGCTCGTAACGATCAGCACGCGCGACGTATCAAGCCCCGCCGCCTCGGCAAGCTTCGCCGAAAACAGCAGATTTTCCCGTGTGTTGGAGGCCTTGTCCTCCTCGATGATCCGGGACGCGTCCGCGCCGTGCTCGATCAGGTACCGGGCCATGACAGACGCTTCCGTATGGGCCTCGTCTGGCCCCTGGCCGCCGGAGACGATCACGGTTTTGTCCGGGTGCTCCTGCATGAATTCGAGCGTTTTATCCAGCCGCTTTTTTAGCGTCAGCGACGGCTCGTCGCCCTGTACCTGCGCGCCGAGTACGACGACAAACTCCGGCGTCTCGTCCTGCGTCATAACGCTGTCCTGTCCCTGCATGGCAATATACCCCATTGCGCCGAAGATCACCGCCATACCTGCGGCGGTCAGGCCGGTCAGAAGACGGCTCCAATGCTTCGGCGCGTTCTTTTTCTTCAAGAGCCGCAGTGCCAGCAGCACCGCCGCAAGCAGCAGCAGACAGACGCCCGTCATGCCGATATGCAGCGGCAGCGCCAGACATACCGCGCCGAGCACTGTAAGCAGCGCGATCACCCAAACCGGAATCATGTTGCACCCTCCAAATCAGACGAAAGCCGCTCCCACTCGTCCATCAGGCCGGTAAGCGCATCGTCGCAGGTCTGCTTTTCTGCCATCAGCCGCGCCAGTTCCTGATAATCGGATGCGGCGGCTTCAATCTGCGTATCCAGCTGAGCGGAAAGCTGCTCTTGCTTTTCAATCTCACGTTCCAGCGCACGGACTTGCTTTTCCAGCATCTTACTGCCGGAGGTCTTCGGTTTTTCCTTGCGCTCCTTTTTGGGCTTTTCCGGCGCGGGAGCCGCGATGGCCTCCTTTTCTTTGATGGAACGGTATTTTTCATATCCGCACGGGAAGTCCCGGATATGCCCGTTTTCCAGCTCCCAGATCCGCGTGGCGAATTTGTTCACGAAATAGCGGTCGTGGGACACGAAGATCAGCGTTCCCTCATAGTCCTCCAGCGCATCCTCAAGCCATTCGCGCGAGTCGATGTCCAGGTGGTTCGTCGGCTCGTCGAGGACGAGCAGGTTGATCTTCTCATCCATCAGCATACACAGCCGCAGACGGCTCTGTTCGCCGCCGGACAGGCTCGAAACGGTCTTGAACACGTCCTCGCCCTCGAACAGATACGCGCCCAGCCGGTCGCGCGCGGTCTGCACGGTGCAGTTCTTTTCATAGAGCATCGTGTCCAGCAGCGTCCGTTCGGGGTGGGCGAAGTGAATGATCTGCGGCAGGTAGGCCCACTTGACCGTGGGGCCGAACTTCACGCGGCCCGCACCGGCCTCCTCGCCGAGCAGGAGCTTTAAAAACGTGGACTTGCCGGTCCCGTTGTCGCCCAGCAGCGCAATGCGTTCGCCGCCCGTGACCTGCAATTCGACGTCCGAAAACAGCGTCCTGCCGTCATACGCCTTGCCGAGCCCCTTGACGGACAAAACCTCGTCGCCGAAAAAGTCCCGCTGGGCGAAGCGCGCCCGCAGGGTCTTCTCCTGCGTGGGCCGGTCGGTCTTTTCAATGCGCTCCATGCGGTGCTGGATGGACATGGCGCGGCGGTAGAGCGTGCGGTTGTTGATGCCCCAGCCCTTCATGCGCTCGAGCGTGAAGCCGAGCTGGCCGAGCTTGGCCTGCTCCTTTTCATACTGCTTCAATTGCAGGTCGAAACGCGCCTGCTTTTCCTGCACGTAGAACGAATAGTTGCCGGAATAAAATTCCGCCTTCCCATCGTGTAGCTCGATGATGCGGGTCACGACGCGGTCAAGAAAATACCGGTCGTGGGAGATGGTCAGGACGGTTCCCCTGAATTTTTCAATATAGCCCTCGAGCCATTCGACCGCGTGCATATCCAGATGGTTCGTCGGCTCGTCGAGCAGCAGGATATCCGTCTTTTCCAGCAGCAGCCGCGCCAGATTCACGCGCGTCTTTTCGCCGCCGGAAAGGCTGTCAAAGTCCTGCTGCCGCTGCGCGGCGGGGATGCCGAGACCGTTGCAGATCTTGTCGGTCTGCATATCCGTCTCATAGCCGCCGCCGGTCTGAAAGCGCGTGGAAAGCGCGTCGTATTCGGCAAGCAGCGCCTTGTCCGGCTGCGCGGCCATCTGCTCTTCCAGACGGCGCATTTTGCTCTGGATATTCGCAAGCTCCCGGAACGCCGTGCGCAGCACGTCCTCTACCGTATAGCCCGCCGGGCAATGCGGGATCTGGGAGATAAGGCCGACCTTCCGGCCCGGCGCGAAGCGCACCTCGCCGGTGTTGTAGTCCAGCTCTCCGGTCAGTATTTTGAAGAGCGTCGTCTTGCCCGCGCCGTTTCGCCCGAGCAGGCCCACACGCTCGCCTGCCTGAATGTCAAAGCTCACGCCGTCGAGCAGATTCGTGTCGGCGTCGAAGCTCTTGACCAGGTCCTTTACAGATAGATCGATCATGGATGTTCCTCTTTATTCTGCGGCGGTTTCAGTCTCCGCTGTCATCGCCCATCAGCGGCCGGATGACGCCTGCGGCGTCGAACCGGGTATCATGGGAGGTCGTGACGAAAACGAGCTGCGTGGCCGGATCCGGCAGCACCTCGCCCATGGCCTCGGTCATGGTCATTACGTCGTTGGCCTTTTCTGTCGTGATATACACGCGGCTGGCATACTGCGCGACGGACGGGACCGTCGTGCCCAGCGCGAGGCGGATGGAGCTGCCGGTCAGATTCGCGCCCAGCGTCTCCGCGCAGTCCTCCAATGCGGCGACCTGCGTGATAGCCTCGGCGTCCCATGCAATGGAGCTGTCGTCCGGTACGGTGAAGTTATCGAACAGCACCTCGTCAAACCCGCGTGCGTCAAGCTCCAGCGCGATGGCAGCCAGATAACTGCGCGCGTCGAGCGAGTCGGGCCGCAGCCAGTAGCACCGCCGCTCGTCCATCCACAGATCGCCGGAGGTCGTCGTCAGGGCGGAAGAATAGTGCTTGGCGACAAAATTCGGGTCGGAGAACGCGGGCACGCGGGCGATCACGATCAGGTCCGGCGTTTCGGTCAGCTCCTTTATGAGCGCGTCGCAGGCGGCGATATCCGCGTCTGCCGTCTGGGCGTCGGCGATGTCGGTCGAATAATAGAAATTGCCGAGCGGGCTTTTGACGTCGATGAGCACGGCGTTATAGCCGTCCGCGTCGGCCAGCGCCTGCCGCACCTCGTCCACGCTGTTTGCCAGCATGGTCGTGGAGATATAAAGGCCTTGCAGCTGCACTGCGTTCGGGTCGACGTCCGTTTCCTCGGCAGCGGCGGACAGGATCGTTTCAAATGGATAGTCCTCTGCGTCGGCGGGCGCTTCCGGCGTCTGCGGGGTGCGCTGGAGCTTCTGCGTTTTGTCAAAATACACGCCGTTTGGCGAATACACGACGTAGCGGCCCAGATAGCTGATGCGCGCGAGAATGAGCAGGCCGAGCAGAACGACGGCCAGCAGCGCGATCAGCGCAATGCGCCGCAGCGTCCGCTTGTTGCGGTAGGAAAAAATACGCATGGGGTTCTCCTTCCTCCCGTCACGCTTCCGGCAGCGCGGCGGTCACGCGGCACCAGTCCTCCTGCTGTTCGGTGGAGATGATCTGAAGCCCGTTTTGTTCCAACGCGGCCAGAACCTCCGCAAGGCGCGTGTTAAGAATTCCGGAGCAGATGAACACGCTGTCCTCCTGCAAAAATTCCGGCACGACGCGGCTCAGGGGAATGATGACGTCGGCCACGATATTGGCCAGCACCACATCGTAATGTCCCCTGAGCGATTCCATCATGGCCCTGTCTCCGATCACGTCGCCGGTGACGGCGGTAAAGCGGTCGGAGAAGATCTGGTTGATGGCGGCGTTTTCCCGGGCAATGTCCTCGGCCTTGGGGTCAATGTCCACGCCCGTGGCGTGGGCCGCGCCGAGCAGGACGGCAGTGATGGACAAAATGCCGCTGCCGCTGCCGAGATCGAGCACGCGCTCGCCGCCCTGAATGGCCCGTTCCAGCTCGCGCATACACATCTGCGTGGACGCGTGCGCGCCGGTGCCGAAGATCATGCCGGGGTCGAGCAGGACCTCGACGCGGTTTTCCGGGTTTTCCGGGTGCAGCCACTCCGGAACGACCAGCAGCCGTTCGCCGATGGGCAGCGGCTGATAGTACCGCTTCCAGTTGTTTTCCCAGTCCTCGTCCTTGACGTTTGCCAGCTGCACGTCGAGAGAGCCGAAGTCCACCGACGGGTACTGCGCGCGCAGCGCGGCCAGCTGGCTTTTCAGACTTTCGACCGTTTCCGGCACGGAAGCATTCTGCTCCAGATACAGCCGGATCTGCGAAAGTCCCTGCATCTGCTTTTCCAGATCCTCGTCTACATAGTCCCAGTACTGGCGGTTCTGCTCCAGAAATTCATGAAACTGCTCCTGATCGTCGATGATGAAGCTGTCAAAGCCCAGCACGGTCAGCCGGTCGCAGACAAGGTCAATGGCCGCCGGAGCCGTTTTGATGGTCAGTTCGATCCACTGCATGATAGTCCTCCCGATCTCCGGGGCGGAGATCTTTCAAATTGCAATATTTGTTCTATTTTACACGAAACCGGAGCAAATGACAAGTAGGGAGATTCTGATTCGATCACCGGGATGCCACCGGCGGCCACCGGCTTTTCCATCCTGCCGGGAAGCTGTTTGATGGAAAGAATCAGCGCCCGGCTCCGCAGAGGGGCCTGGCGCTGTGCCTGAGGGGGAAAAGGGGGTTCGCGAAGGGTTATGATACTGCGGGCAGCTTCACAGCGGGATTATACCGGTGTTTGGATACCCGCCGTACATACGGTGGCTGCAGCGCCTATCGCGCTGCGTAGTTCCGGCTGTGCCGGTCCGGGGCTGCCGGTACGGCAGCGCTGGTGCAGTCCGGGATTTCTGTTCTGAACCCAGAAGCTGCGGATCCGCCTGCCCAGCCATCTGTGTGGATCCCGGAAAGACTGTATCCGTCGGCATTGTCGCTGCCCCATGTGCAGGTGACGTTGCATTCGGCTCCGTAGGAGTAGCCGCTATAGTAATACTCCGCAGTCAGGTAATACGATTCGCCGTTTGTCATGCTGGATTCGTCGACAATATACTGTCCGCCCGAAAGGAAGCCGCTACAATGGTCGGAAAAGAGACGCCATGTTACGTTGGCAGCCGTACAGTCGGGGATATTGGTGCTGATCGTATAGACTGCGCGGCCCGTTGCCACATCTCTGCTGACGAGGCTGATGCTAAACGTGTACTCAGCCCGCACAGCTGTCTGCTTCATGCTGTCGGAATAGGTTCTGCCATTATAGACATAGGAAGCTGTTATCGTGCAGTCAGCGGACGAAGTAACGTATGCCCCTTCAGGAGCCTTGGACCATCTAATATCGGCTGGCGTGACCGACCATGTGACATTCTCGGTGCTGAAGTCAGGGATGTTGGACAGAACGCTGTAGAAATTATCGGAGCCGTTCTGACTATAGGTGATCTTAAAGGAATAGTCTACCGGATCCTCCTTATCAATGCGATCCCCGACGATGATCGTTGTCGAGCCGGAATATTTACGACCGTTGTAGGTCATCGTGGCGGAAATGACCGCAGTGCCTGAGCCAGCTGCGTGAAGGGTCTTGCCCTCGAAGTATGCGACGCTTGTGTTCGACGAACTCCAGGTCACGTCCTGACCGGCGGGATCGGTCGTAGCGTACAGGCGCAGGCTCTCGTTCAGCTCCTCCTGCGTGACGGTGACGCTCGGCTCCTTGACCGAGATGCTGAAGGTCGAGCTGGCGTCCCGATAGGTGACGGTGACCTGCTTCGCTCCGGCGCTGGTCATATCGGCGTTGGTCGTAAAGCCGCTGGTGATGGTCTGCGCTTTGCCCGACGCGTCGGTATAGCGGGCGGTCAGACCGGCGGTATTCAGCTTGTCGCCGATATAATAGGACGTCTTGTTCGGACGGCTGGTTATGGACAGGGTCGCCTTTCCGGCAGGCTTGTCCGGCTCAGGATCCCTTGCCGGTTCCCTGGGCGTATCTGCCGGCTGCTGCGCGCCTCCGCCGCTGATGCTCAGCTCAGGCGTGCGTGTGCCGGAGATATAATAATAGTCCGAATCGCTGTAGCCGGTGAAGTCGAAATCCGCGACGCAGCCCGCAGCGGCCGGGCTGTTATACACCTGCTTGACGGTGTACTCGACCCCGGCTGCCTGCAGCGCGGCCTCCGCGTCGTGCTGCGTGGTGTTCTGGTCGAAGCGCTGCACTTTTATATAGCTGTCGGAATCGAGCACCCACACGGTACACTGCTTGACCTGTCCCGCATAGAGCGCGGTCACGAATGTGCAGCCCTCCGAAACGCCGGTCACAACGCCGTTCCACAGAACAGAGGCGACGCGCGGGTCAGCAGAGATCCAATAAACCAGGCCAGCGTCAATGTCAACCTGCTGGCTGAGCGGGAACGCCTCGCCGACCTCCAGAATGACGCTTCCCGCCATTTCCAGCGGCCGGCTGTCATTGACTGTCACATAGCAGGTGGCTGCCTCGCCGCCGACGACGACAGTGACCGTCGCTGCGCCAGGGGCAATTGCGACGACATAGCCGTCTGCGTCAACAAAAGCGATGGAAGGATTGCTGGACGACCAGACGATGGAGGCAGCGCTGCCGCTGTACTGCAGCGTGTCTGCCAGATCAAACGTCTCGCCGACCTGAAGATCGAGCTCCGCCTTGAACTGATCGATCGTGACGTTGGACTGCGTCGGCTGGCTGGTGCTGTCGGAGCTGATATCCAGACTGATCTTTGTGCCGGGCGCTGCCTCACTGCCGCCGAGCGGCGTCTGCGCCGCGACATGGCCGGGCGCGACATAGCTGCTCGTGACGGCCTTCGGCGCGGAGCCGAAGCCGCTCTGCGCCAGCAGCCGCTCTGCCTCTCCCTGCTCCTTGTACAGGACGTTCGGCACAAGCTGCTTCTGCGGGCCGAGGCTGACGACAAAATAGACGCCGCTGCCCTTCAGGATCTTTTCGCCGCCCTCCGGGGACTGCTGGATGATGCTGCCGCTCGGAATGGACGGATGGTAGCGCAGCTCGCACTTGACGCCGTAGAGCGACACCGTGCGCAGATCGGCCTTGGCCGTGTCAAACGACTGGCCGACGTAATCGCGGACCGTCACGTAGGAATCCTCGGACGGGACCAGCTCACTGATGTCGACCGAGCCGCCCGAACCGCTGCCGTCCGACGGCGGCGTGGGAACCGGCGTGACCGGGGTCTGCGAGGGCTGCGCGACGCTGATCGTAACATTGGAGCTGGGGGTCAGCGTCGAACCGGCTGTCACGCTCTGGCTGACGATGGTTCCGGGCATTTCGTCGTCGCTCGCGACATATTCCCAGTTGATCTGCACGTCCGAAAGGCCCAGCTGCGTCAGGTAATCCTCCGCAGCGTCCTTGAGCATGGAACTCATGTCGTCCATGACGCCCACGGGGCGTTCCTTGCCGAGGCTGGCCGTCGCGAGCAGGTCGGACGCGGGCGCAAGCTTCGTGCCGGGGTCCGGATTCTGCGTCAGAATGCGGCCCTGTTCGATGCCCGCGTCATAATCGGAGCCTTCCACGACCAGATGCAGCGAGGCGTCTTCCGCCGCTGTCACCGCGTTGACGACCTGCATATTCACCACGTTCGGACTCAGAACATAAGAGCCGTCCTCTGCTGCTGTGTCGGTCTTCGGCTTGCGGTTGAGATAGAGCAGAACGCCGCCCGCGACGATTGCGGCTGCCAGCACGCCCGCGGTGATCTTTGCCCAGAGCGGCCAGCTGAAGCTGCTGCGCTTGCGGATCGTCTCCTGGACGCGCCGGACCGGCGTCTGCGCGGTCAGCTCCTCATAAAGCTCGGCGATGCTCTGCGTGCGGTCCTGCGTATGCAGCGCCATGCCGTTGAGGATCGCCGTATCCTGCGTCTTCGTAACGGCCTTGTTGAATTTGGACGGAGGCGGTAGCATATCGCGCTTGTGCTTCTGCAGATATTCTCCGCGCTCGATCGCGCCGGGCGGCGTGATGCCGGTGATCATCTGATAGAGCGTCGCGCTGAGCGCGTAGACGTCGGCGGCGGGACCCTGTACGCTGTGGCTGTTATATTGCTCCTCGGGCGAATAGCCGTCCTTGATGATCACGGTCATGCTCTTGCCGCAGTCGTGGACCGCGTGGCGCGCAGCGCCGAAGTCGATCAGACGGACGCCGCCGTCCTTCAGGAGCATGATGTTGTCCGGGGCAATATCCCGGTGGATCATCCCGCTGTCATGCACACGCTGCAGCGACAGCATGACCGGCGTGAGCATACTGATAGCCTTTTCCGGCGCGATCCGTCCCTGCGGCAAAACGGCGGCTTCCTTTTTCAGATACTCGCTCAGCGTGATGCCGTCGAGATATTCCATCACGAGATAAGCCGTTTCGTTTGCGGAGAAGCAGTCGTAGACGTGGACGATGCCGTCCTCGTTCTGGAATGCGGACAGGCGCTTGGCCTCGTCCAGAAATTTTTCCTTGCCGAACTGGAAGTATTCGCCCTCCTTGCCTGAGAAAATGGTCAGGCGGCTCTCGCCGGGGCGGCGGGTTGCATATTCGCTGGGCAGATATTCCTTGATCGCGACCTTGTGCAGCAGCAGCGCGTCCCAGGCAAGATAGGTCACGCTGAAGCCGCCGTGACCCAGTGCGCGGCCAATGACGTAGCGCTCGTTCAGGATCGCGCCCGGCCGCATATAGGTCGCAAGCTCCGGCTCGGTTCCCTCGGCATAGCCGCAATGCGGGCAGATGTTGAACGAGTCGTCGTATTGCTCAAAGCATCCAAAGCATATTTTCATGTTGTTCCTCTCTTTCTACACGATTCCGCATGGCCGGGGCTTTGCATCGGTCAGAACGTCCGCAAGCTCTCCGGCAATATTCCGGTACTGCTCATATACTGTGCTGGACACGGGGATACTGGGATACTGGTTTTCAAGATACAGGCAGCGCTGTCCGTCCTCGCTCAGAAGGTACGACAGGAAGCGCACGGCGCAGGCCGTCTCCTTTTTGGAGGACTGCTGCGTGACCGACCAGACGTTCTGGAGCATACAGGCACGCTCCGGCGACTGCACGGCGTACAGCTGGTAGCGTCCGGCCAGCTGCGTCTGCACGTCTGCGGCGTCTGCGGTGCTGCCGTAGTACAGGCCCTGTTCGCCGGACAGGAACGCATCCAGCGCGTCCGCGCTGACGGTCATGCTGTCCGTCTCCGGGATAGAACTCTGGAACAGCACCTCATAGGCGGGCAAAAACGACGCATCCATCCCGGCCTTGAGATCAAGACCTGCAAGGCTTGCGAGCGTTGCGCTGCTCGCCTGCCGGAAATCAAAGCCGATGCCTTCGGCGCACGCATTCGACGCATACAAAACGGGAAGTCCGAGGCCGAGCACGGCATAATCCCCGCTGACCGGCGCGCCAAGACGGAAGCCGGCTGGATCGTACTGCCGGTTCAGCTGCCGGAGCGCCTTGGCATTGCAGGCGAGATCCGTGCTCTGCGCGGTGCGCTCGAACAGGACCGGCAGCGAGCCGTCCTGCTGCGCCTGCTTGAGCCGCTGCTCGTATTGATCGGGCGCAATGCTCTGCAGCCGCAGCTCAACGTTCGGGTACAGCGTCTGGAACGCGCTTGCTGCGGCGTTCAGTGCGGCGATCTTGTTCTGCCCGCTTGCGCGGAGCGGGTCTGCGGTGAACCAGACGTCGATCGCCGCGTCCGGCAGCGTTTCCTGAGCCGTGCGGCTGATCCAGAGGTAGCCGACCGTACCGCCGACGATGGCGAGTACCAGAAACACGCTCAGAAGACTGATCCATTTTCTGCGCTGCTTTTCCTTCCGTGTTTTTTCAAGGCTCTTTGTCTGCTGGTATTGGAGCAGCGCGCGGGAAAACTCCTCCGCGCTGGAGAACCGCAGCTCCGGCTCCAGCGCCAGCGCCTGCATGACGGCGTTGCTGACCGGCTCCGGGATCTCAGGCTTCAGTGTATGCGGGGCCTTGAGATGGTCCGTCGGCCAGCGGTTGAGCGCGCTCTCGGGCTTCTTGCCGAGCATCGCGGTATAGAGCGTAGCGCCCAGCGCGTAAATATCCGTCTGCGGCCCCTGATGCGCGGAGCGGGAATACTGCTCCGGCGGGGTAAAGCAGTCCTTGAATACGACGGTCAGCGGCGTCTGCTGCATGGAGACTCTGGCTGCGCCGAAGTCGATCAGCTTGATCCTGCCGTCGTCGCACAGGAAGATGTTGTCCGGGCTGACGTCCCGGTGGACGATCCCCTTCCGGTGCAGCGCCGTCAGCGCGCCGCAGATGACCGCGCCGATGGTGACCGCGCGCTCCCACGTCAGCGGGGCGCGCTCGATCTCCGTTTTCAGCGTGTGGCCGCGCAGATATTCCATGACGATATAGGCCGTGCCATTTTCCTCAAAGTATTCCCGTACCTGCACGACGTTCGGAACGGACTGGAACTGGATCATGTTCCGCGCCTCGTTCAGAAAGCGCGTATAGCCCTGTCGGAATTCCTCCGTCCGTTTTCCCGCGTAGAGAATGACCTCCTTGCTGCCGGGAATGCGGTTGGCGACGCCGGAGGGGAAATACTCCTTCAGCGCGACTGTGCACGCGAGCTTCTGGTCATAGGCGCAGTATGTAATGCCAAAGCCGCCGAGGCCGATCACGGACTCGATACGGTAACGCCCGGCGATCTCCCAGCCCGGCTGCAGGGCGTTCGGCAGCTCTGCGGCCTGCGAATAGCCGCAGTACGGGCAGGCGGCGGCAGTGTCCGCGATCGGTCTGCCGCATTTTTCACAGCTTTTCATTTGGGCTCCTTATGGCATCTGAAAGTAGGTGTTCCAGTGGAACGATTCTCCGCACAGCGGGACGAACAGAAGCGTCGTCGCGCCGACGCGGATCAGATCGTGCGGCTTCAGCTGCATCGGGGTCAGCAGCAGCGTGCCGTTCAGATATGTCAGCCCGCGCCCGTCTCCGGCCTGCAGATAAAACGCCTCCGAGGCCGGGTCAAACGTGAGGATGCAGTGCATATTCCGGGAAACCTCAGGATCCGAGCTAAGGCATACGTCCATGTCCGCAGAGCGTCCGATGCGGTTCCTGCCGCCGGAAAGCGGGAACGACAGTCCCTGCTGGCTGCCCAGCACGCAGACCAGCCAGCCGACCACAGGCTCGATCTGACTCGTCTCTCCGGTATACAGAATGTGCGTGCGCCCGTCGCCCGGCGCAGAGGACGGGAAAAACGCCGGTCTTGGCGGCTGAGCAGATGCGGGAGCGGGGACGGGCACAGAGTCCCGCTCCGGCTCAATGACCGGAGCGGGGGGAGTTTCCGGGAGAGGCCCGGAGTCTGTCTCCGGCCCCGAAGCCGGAACAGGCGGCTGCTCGGCTCCGGGCGCGGGTCCCGGCTCAGAAACCGGCTGCTCAGGTTCGGGTTCAGGAACCGGGACGCTCGGCTGTTCAGGCTCTGGGGCCGGTTCGGGAATCGGGATAAACGGCTGCTCAGGCGCGGACATCGGTTCCGGCTCAGGCTGCTGCGCCTGCACAGGCGCAGGCGGGACCGCTTCGTCTATCCGCACGCCGCAGAACGGGCAAAACGGCTGCCGTTTGCGCAATTGCGCACCGCAGCTCGGACAGCGCGGCTGGTCCTGCACAGGCGGAACCGGCAGCGGCATCTCGTCCGGCTGGAACAGCGGCGTGGTGTGCATGATATTCAGGCCGGACGGCTCCTGCGGCAGGGGAGCGGAGAAGCCGGGGGCCGGGGTGTCCGGCAGGGAGGTTTTCCCGCGCAGATCATCGAGACTCCAGTATCCGTCCCTTGCAGGCGCGCCCTGCGCGGGCGGCTCGGAGCGCTGGGCCGCCGGTGCGGACCGCTCCAAAAATGCCTTTGCCCGCGCGCAATGCGGGCAAGTCGAGAACTTGTCCGCATCGTAGTAGTGATTCATGTTACAAAGCACTTTTTTCATTCTGTCTCGTCTCCATTTATCGGTGTCGTTTGATCAGGACCAGCGTGGTATTGTCCTGCATATTGCCGCTGTGGGCCAGCAGCGCGGTCTGGAGCCTTTTTGTCAGCTGCTGCGCGGTGCCGGGCTGGGAAAGCAGCGCCTCCAGCGCCTGCGTGCCGAGCGCCTGCAGCAGTCCGTCGGAGCACAGCAGGATCACGTCGCCCCGTTCGAGCGTCAGCGGGTACTGGTTCTGCGCATAAAGGCTGATGCCGTTCATTCCCAGATAGCTTGTCAGCGCCCGGCCGCGCCCGATCTCCCGGTCGTAGAGCAGCTGGCTGATCTCGCCCCGTTCCAGCCGCTGCTTTAAGAGCGCGGCGTAATTATGCTCCGGAACGAGCCGCTGCAGGCTGCCGCCGCGCAGGAGGAACAGGCCGCTGTCGCCGATGGACAGCCAGTACAGCCCGCCGCTGCGCACCCAGACGCTCACAATGGTCGAGCCGCCTCCGGCGGTCTGCTCTGCGACGGCCCGGTCCATCCAGTCGATCGCCTGTCGGTAGAGGTAGGAGGGCACAGCCTGCGGGTTTTTGTGAAACGCGGTCAGCAGGGCCTGCACGGCGCTCCGGCTGGCCTCCGCGCCGTCCGGCAGACCGCCGATCCCGTCGCAGACCGCCGCGAAGATCTCTCCCCACCGCCGCTCCAGACAATACGCATCCTGCTGCTCCTCCCGCCCGCCAAGCATCGTCAGACTGGCGGTGGAATACCGGCTCAGAGAAATCATGGCGTCTGCGTCTCTTCGCCCGGCAGGACCAGCGGGGCATCCTTGCCGGCGCTTTCATAGGCCTCCGCAAAGGCCGCTTCCTCCTCCGCGCTGAACGCGGGGAGCGGCTCTTCATCCGCTTCATCCTCATCAGATGCTTTGCCGGTTTCCTGCGCAAAATGCGCCGCTGCGCGGGTCATCAGGCTTTCATATTCCGGCGTCTGATAACCGGTAAACAGCACCGCGGCAATGTCCTCCGCGTCAAACAGCAGATTGGACTGCCCGCCGAGGAAGCCCTCGGGATACGCCTCGCCGATGTAATCAAAGGTTCTCCCGTCCGTCATGCGCTGCTGGTAAACGCCGAAGATCATAACCGGCTTTTCCGCCTCGCGCAGCTGCACGACACTGCCGATGGGCAATAACAGTTCAGACATATTCCTTCTCCTTTATTTCGGTATTTTCAGGTTCCAGCCGGAGTTGTCATCAATGATGACGTGGCGGCTGTTGTTCATCTCCTGAAGCGTCTTTACGGCACCGTCGGCAGGGTCGACGATCAGGAAATCGGCGTAGGTCAGGTTGTTAGGATCGGCTCCACCACGAATGCCGATTACGGTTACGGTGTGGCCGATATTGTTGTTGTATGTTTCAACGCAGTTCAGAATGACGGGTGTTCCACCGCTCAGCAGCTCGTACATTTTGCTCATCTTCTGCGTTTCTGTCCAGGTGCCGGATTCAATTTGAATGCTGTGGTCCCACTTTGCACCGGCGCCGTTGATCCATGTCATATCAAATTGGCTTGTCCAGCGCTGATGCTTGATCGAATAGGCGATTGCCTCTGCAGTTGTGGTGCAGTTGTTTTTCCATTTCTGTTCCTGACAGTATTCGCGGCTGAAATTCGAAACAACGTGGAAGTCGCTGTATTTTCCGTCTTCTGCATATCGTTTCAGGTTTTCAGATACAGGAATCTGCTTTGTATACCCCGGATTCGGCTGGACGTCGCTTGCGTCCGTGGACGGAACGGAGCCGGTCGTGTTCGACACGCTGGCGCCGTGTCTGCTGTTTTCGCCGGAGGACGAAGCCGGGCTGCTTCCGCCGGACGTCGTCTTGTCTGAGGTGGAAGCGCTGCTCGCACTGTTTTTGCCGGAGCTGTCTGGGCGGATGACCAGCGGCGGGAGGAGCGGCTTCACATGAGCCGAATCTGTGGTGAAATATTTGCGGAAGTGGGAAATGATGAGGCGTAAGATCCAGCCCAGAGCGGGCGGGAGAAAAGGATTGTCCGGCGTCCGGCTGTCACGGCCGGTGTCGATCTTCAGCGCCGCACGTGCGTCCGCCGCTCTTGCGGCGTCGGCAATTTCGACAAGCGCGTTATCCAGAAGCGAGACGTCATGATACAGATCCCGCGTCCTTCTTGTCACGGTATACAGCGCGTACCTTATCATAGTCAGATCGCGCCCGGACTGGCGGACAAGATCTCTGCTATAGGCTCTTTCTGTAACGGATGCGGACGTTTTTGCGCGGCTGACCGCGCTCGACAGCCGCTGCGCCTGCTCTTCCAGCATGACGGGGTCAACAATGTGTGTTTGATTCTGCATAGTAGTGCTCCCTTCAAATCCTTTCTGCGTCTGAGATGCTGCCGTTTATTTCATCCAGCATCGTTCTGACCAGCCAGTCTTCTGCGATTTCGTTGCCCTGAATCTGAAAACTGGATGAAAAAGGCACTGCCTGTACCCAGTGTTCCGGGCGCCGCTGCGCAAGCCGGCCCACGGCATGACTCAGCGTTTCAGGTATTTTCGGTAAGGTCCGGGATATGGAACCCGGTGTGTGCACAGCTTCGTTCTGCGATGCGGGCGCATATGCGGCGGCGGAGCCGCCGGATTCAAAGAATTCCGGAGCCGGAAGCGTTGAAAGCAGCATCTGCGTAACGGACTGCTCGGTCTGCTCATAGCAATCCGCGACTGCGAGAAGCTTGCGGTGCAGGCTGCTGATGTCCGACTCCAACGACGCCAGAGCCCGCGAGGCCTTTTGCAGAGCTTCGATCTCCTTTTGACAGGTCTGACCCTCCAGCTGCTGCAGCGCAGACTGAGCAGCCATACGCGCCTGCGCCGGGTCGTCCATGTGACGCCGCAGGTCTTCCGCCAGCTCCCGGCAGGATGTGAGGTTGATATAGCTGCTCATAGTCGTATCCTCTCCGGCGGGAGCCCGCAGCCGCTGCGGGTTCCCGCCTCATGGTTGAATGCTCAGAAAATATTGGTCGAATCCAGATTGCTTGCCGTAGAGGCCTGGTCGTTTTCGAGCTCCGCATACTTGGCGGCGGCTTCGGCGAGGTTGTTCGCGTGTGTCTGGACTGTTTCCATCGCGCGGATGACCTGATTGTACAGCAGAACGAACTGATTTTCATATGCGGCGCCTGCGCTGCCGATCCAGTCCTCTGAGGTCATGGCCTTGATGCGGCTGTTGAGCTCGGTCAGAAGCGTATCCATGTTGTCCTTAACGGCAGTGATCGTCTTTGCCTTTTCCGTGACCTCCTGCGGAGTAACTTTCAAAATGTTAGCCATAATACCTGTTTCCTTTCTTATTATTAAAAATCTGATTTGTAGTTGAATTTTCGGGGATGAAACTGTGTGCTGCTGCTCTGTCCGGCGCGGGGCGTTAACGGGAGGTTACGATGGTCTTGACCTCCGATTCGCCGCTGTCATATTTGGAGGCTGCGGTTTCGATGGCGGTCTTGTAGGTTTCCATCATCTGTGCCAGACGCTCGAATTTCGGCTTGTCCTCAGACACCAGTGCATTGAACGCGTCGTTTGCTTCGCCGTCCCACATTTCGTCCAGCTCACCCATCAGCGCCCAAAGCTGATTAGCGAGGCCGTTCCACTCGTTGATTTTCTCCTGAAAAACGGATGCGGTGGTGCGCATATTCTCGGTATTGATTCTGATTTCCATTTTTTGTTCTCCTTTAATTATTATGTTTTTATTGTTGTTGAGCATATCGCTCAGGATTTATGGAAGAGCTGCTGAACCTCGCGCTCGGTACGCTCTGTCTGGTACGCGACGCTCCGTAAGGATTTCTGAATGGCTTCAATGTTGTATAGATTGCTTTTTGCTTTTTTGTATGCTTCCTCGATGCTTGCGAGATACGTGCTTGTATCAGGGCCGGACCAGTAGCTGGGCAGATCGCTTCTCACACGCTCCAGCGCGGTAAGCAGCTGCTGCAGCTGTGTCCGTGCGGTTTCAAGTCTGTTTGCGGTTCGCCGCAGCACTGGCGGGGAAACGAAAACCTTGCTGGACATCTCCTACCTCCTAATTAAAAATATTGCCTGCATCCAGTGCTCTGTTGCTTTCGTATGTGCTGTACTCCAGCTCGGAGTATTTGTTCAGGGAGTTTGTCAATGCGATGACTGTGCCGCGCACCCGATCACCGCAGATCTCTGTGCGTTTCTTCAGCTGTTCGTTCATCCGGAAGAACGCGTCCTTTCCCTTGCCGGTCCATACCGTGACGGACCTGGCGCTGGATTCCAGAGACGGCTTCAGCGTTTCCAGTGCGTTCATACAGTCGACCATTCCCGCGTGGACCTCAGCGAGAGCCGCAAGCTCCAATTCCAATTTCATGTCTGTTCACCTCGGTTCGTCACATTTCGGCGAGCGCTCTGCTCACGATGTTGTGCATCTGCGTTTCTCCGTCCTGATAAATTCCCTTTACGTCCTGGAGCCTTGTGATCGCGGTTGAAAGCGCCTCAATCGTTTGGGTCAGCTCCTGAATATCATCGTTCAGCCGTTCCGCGTACAGATTGCCTGCGTCGCTTTTCCAGCCGTCCTGTGTCTCGCGGTCGAGCTTGATCAGTCTCTGCTGCTGTGTCTGCAGCGTGTTCAGGCAGCTGCTGAGGTTTTGTGCGAGCGTTTCAAGCTCGTCGGTGTTCCATGCAATCTCTGCCATTTTCTCACCTCTTCATTTCTGTTTTTTATCTGTTCCCTTGCTGTGATTGTAGTCTAACACAGCGAACCGGGTTTGGGATGAAATGACGACGAACGGTACACTTGGCGCGATGAACGGTAAATTTCCGCCCGAAAAACGCGCCTCAGACCAGATAAAGCGTGTCGCCGCTGTCGATATCGGCGTCGTCGAGCGTCTGCTCCGGCGAAAGAATGCGGCCCGTGCGCTCCGACATCAGAAGCGCCTGCCGGTAAGCGCCGAACGGGATGCCCATGCTCTGCTCGACCAGCTCCAGAAAGCCGCGGCACAGAAGCTTTGCTGGCAGCGTCCGCGGTACGATGCAGTCAAACGACCGGTTCACACCGGCGACATTGATCTCGATCAGAATTTTCTCGCTGTTCATGTCCCTTCCTCCCACTGCGTCCAAAGCGTTTTTTCCGTTTCGTTCTGAATGCTGCCGTCTGCCTGCCGGGTGGACGGCTGAAGCGCCTCGCGTGCATAGCCGCTTTCGCGCAGATAGGCGAAGCAGTCCTGCGGCGTCTGGAACGGCAGCAGGCGCACGCCCGCGCCGCTCTGCTCCGCAGCCAGCGTCAGCTGCGGGCAGAAATAGCAGAAGATCCGGTCCGTCCCGCCGAAGAAGGCGCACGCCTGCGCAAGCTGCGAAAACAGGTACTCGATCACCGGATGCGGCGTGTTCTTCCCGCCGTTTTTCAGCAGCATCCCCTTGCGCTCCAGCGTCCGCAGCGCCTTTTCCGGGGCGATCTGCTCCGGCTCACAGAGGAACCACGCCGGAACGGTCATGCATTGATAGAAATATGCCAGAAAGACGAATTCGTCCTCCGTAAAGCGGTAGCCGGTCACCATGCCAAAGCCTCCTTCAGTTTTGCTTTTCCCGCGCGGGAAAGATAAACGACGCTTTCATCGTCCAGCGTCACGGTCATCGTGCCTGCGTCATAGGACAAAATATGGCGCTGGTTGACCAGATAGCTGCGGTGTGTACGGACAAAGCGGCTGCCAAGCTGCTCCTCAAGCGCATCCAGCGACGCGGAAAGCTCATATTCCTGCGCTGCCGTGACCAGAAACGTCTTTTTGCTGCGGCTTTCAAAATATAAAATCGCGTCCTGCGCGATGGAATAGCGCCGGGCCTTGACTGTCCAGACATAGGTTGCCTGCGTCTGCGAGACGGACGGCTGCTCCACTGCGCGCAGCAGCCGGAACAGCTCCTCCGCGCCGACCGGCTTTAAGAGCAGCCCGGTCGGCAGCGTTTCGGCGGTCACGGCCTGAATGAGCTGCTGGAAGGTCGGCGCGGTCAGCACGATGTGGTGCTGCGTCTGCCCGGCGCGCACCTGCGCGATGACCGGCTGCGCACGGCCATCGGCGGCGTCGAGCAGATACATGACTGTCACGGTCTGCGGCGTCAGCGGATCTGCGAACGTGCAGCCGGTGATCCGTGCCTCAACGCCGTTCTGGATCTGGTACTGCACCAGAAGGTTCCGCAGGTGCTTCCGGTCGGCCTGCCGGTCGTCAATAATATAGGTATCATACATTTTGGATCACAGCTCCTCCGCAGGCGCGGCAGCGCGCGGCAGATAGACCTCGGACAACCGCGTACCCTCGAGCGCGAAGCCCGTCTCCGGCGGGCGCACCCGCGCCTGCTCGGTGATGGACAGGCCGGTTTCGATCGCCCGCTGCGCATCCAGCTTGCCGCCCAGATGTACGCCGGTCTGATACGACAAAAACAGCTGGACGGCCTGCTTCTGGAAGCTCTGCTGATACAGCGCCCGGTTCCACACAGCGAGGAAGGTCACGCCGTAGCCCCTGCCGTTTTTCAGCAGCGTCTCCCAGACGTCTGTGTAGGAGACGCGCGTGCCGGGCGAATAGCTCATGGCGCAGAAGGCGTTGTAGTCCTCAAACAGGACGATGACCGGCGGGAATGCCGTGCGCAGATAGGCCTCGCATTCCGCCTCCGTGTGAGATGCGGCGTATTCCCGCTTCGCCGCTGCGCGCGTCTTGAACAGATCGCGCAGATAGGTCATAAGCGAAAGCACGTCCTCGTAGCTGCAATACTGCCGGAGCGCTGTGTCATACGGCGCGGTGCTGCCGCGGCAGACGATATGGCATTCCAGCCGCTTCTGCGTGATGGTCAGCAGAAGGTTTTCCACTGCCGCCTGCGCGCCCGCGCCCTGTACGTCGCTGATAAAATAGCAGAACGTATCCTGCAGGCGCAGACTGTACGGGCGGATGCTGCGTGTGTACCAGCCGAGCGGAAGCGCGTCCTCCGGCAGCGCCTGAATGGCGTCCTCCCGCAAAAATTCGGCATAAAGCTGCTGCTTGTCGATGTATCGCAGCGCCGGGGCGCGGTAGCCGGACGCCGCGCGCAGCGCAAGCGTGCCGCACGCCTTCGGGTCGGCGACATAGGCGCACTGGAACTGTACGACACTGCCGTTGAAGACGGTCAGGCCGCTTCCCGGCTCGCCGGTCGGCATCATCTGCGGCGTCAGGCCGAGATAGCTGTAATAATCCGCACGCTCGTTCAGCTGCAGCGGAATGGTCGTCGTAAAGTTCTGACTCCATCGGCTGCGCATATCCGTGGGGGCGTTCATGGTCACGATAAACTGAATGCCGCAGGCCATGCCCTCGCGCAGCAGCTTCAGGAGCGGCTCCGCAAAGCGCTCGTAGCTCTCCATGAAGCCGGCATAGTTGTCAAGCACGACCAGCGTCAGCGGCATCACGCCCCTGCCGGATGCGCGGTAATCCTCCGCATTCGCAGCACCGGCATCCGCCAGCGTCCGCTTGCGCTCCTGCATGAGCTCTGTGAGCTGCGAGAACAGCCGCTTGACCTTTTCCTCCTCCTCGGGGTATACGATCCCGCCGCAGTGCGGTGTGCTGCGCAGAACGTCGAGCCGGTGGTTCGAGCAGTCGAGCGCGTACCAGTTCAGAAGCTCCGGCGTCTGCCGGATGCAGAGCGTATAGAGGATCGTCTGCACGAGCGTGCTCTTGCCGGAGCCTGCGCTGCCGACGATCAGCACATTGCCGCAGCGCGGGAAGCTGAGCGTATAAAGCGGCTGCGCCTGCTGCTCCGGATAGTCGATCCTGCCGAGAATGGCGGAATACGGCCTGTCGGGAAGCTGGTCCAGCAGCGGCTCAAGCGTGATCTGGCTGCGGAGCATCGGCAGCCAGAGCTTTCTGGCCGGATGGACCCCGGCGCTCTGCGCTGTCTCCGAGATATAGGCGACGCAGGCGTCAAGCTGGGAGACGCTCTGCGAACCGGTCGGGCGCCGCGTGCGCCTACGCGTGCGCGTACCGTCCAGCGCAAGCAGCTCGATCTGGTTCAGCTGCAGCTCCTCCGGCTCCAGCTCCGGCTGGTATTCCGCGCCAGAATATCCGGACTGGAACAGCTCGAACAGCTCGTCGTTGCCGATCTGCAGATAGCCGCGCCCAATGCGCGTCAGATCGGCAGCCTCCGGCCGCTTGAGCATTTCCATGCTGTCCTGCCGGTCCTGCACCTTCAGGCAGAGCTTGAAGCGCGCGTTGCTCCAGATCTCGTCGTCGACGACGCCGGAGGGCTTCTGCGTGGCAAGGATCAGGTGGATGCCGAGACTCCGGCCCACGCGGGCGGTGCTGACCAGCTCCTTGATGAACTCCGGCTGCTCCTTTTTCAGCTCGGCAAATTCATCGCTGATGATGATCAGGTGCGGCAGCGGCTCCGCTGCCGTGCCCTGCCGGTAGGGCTTGCTGTATTGGTCAATGTGATTGACGCCGAACTCGCTGAAGATCTTCTGCCGCCGCTTGATCTCACTTTTCAGCGAAAGCAGCGCGCGCTGCGTCTGGTTGACGCTGGCGGCGGAGCTTTTTTCCTCGCCGCGCCCGGATTCGGAGATATTCGTAATGACGCCGGCGACGTGCGGCGTGCCGCCGAACAGATTCGCCATGCCGCCGCCTTTGTAGTCGATCAGGATAAATGCGACCTCGTCCGGGTGATAGTTCAGCATCAGGGAGAGAATGAACGTCTGGATCAGCTCGCTCTTGCCGGAGCCGGTCGTACCGGCGACAAGCCCGTGCGGGCCGTGCTGCTTTTCATGGATATCCAGATATACCGGCTGCGCGCCGTAGCTGACGCCGATCTGCGCGCGGATGCTTTCATACGCCCGGTGCGTTTTCCATTGTTTGAGCAGGTCCCAGCTGCGGATGTCGGCCAGATGGTACATTTCCAAAAAGCCGATCTGGTTCGGGATCTCGCCGTCAGCGATCTCGTTGACCCAGTAGCGGCTGATCTGCCGGGCGGTCTGCTCGGCCATGGACAACGCTGCGGGATCAAACGACACAAGCTCCGTTTCGCTGCGGTTCTGGTCCATCCGGAACGCGCCGGAGAAGCGGCCATCCGCCTGGACGAGGTATTTGCATTCGTTCGGCAGAAATTCCATATGCCCATAGGCCAGCAGGAAAAAGACGTTATAGCTGCCGCCGTCAGTCAGATAGCGGTAGACGGCGTGGTTGTAAAGAATTTTCGGGTCTGTGCAGAGCACGACATAGACCGGAAGCGGCGCCTCGCCGCTCTGGAGCGCGTCGCGGGAGTCCCTTGCGCGCAGTACGTCGAGCAGATAAGACAAAACAGCCTGATAGTCTGCCTCAGAGCAGGCCAGCAGCCGGTGCGATTTGTCCGGCGAGAACACGTGCGGCAGCCAGCGGAGCCAGCTGAACAGCTCCTGCTCGCCCTCCCGGAACAGGCCAATCAGGCGCACGTCCGTGTAGCTGTGCAGCATGGCCAGCTGCAGGACGATATTGCGGACGACCTCCTGCACGCGTGCCTGCTCACCGATGATGCCGGTCAGCTTGTGCTGCCCGATGCACAATAGGGACGGGATCTGCAGGATCGTCTGGTAGTCCGCCTTCAGCTTTGCCGGCTGCTCCTCCAGCTCGTCGCTCCGGATGCTGAACCGGACGGCGGGCGTGCGGATCATGGAGGAAATGTCCATCCGGCCGAGGCCGAGGCGCACGGTCGTGAAATCCTCGGCCCGCGCGTTGCGGTTCCAGAGCACCTCTGCGGCCTGTCCGCCGGTCAGCTTCTGGACCAGCTCCGGCGTGGACGGATACTGCCGCAGCAGCCGTTCCCGGCAGATCGCCTGCCGCTGCTGCAGCAGCGCTTCGTTCTTCTGCAGATAGGACCGGTACGCGCTCTGCCGCTCGGATTCCTCTGCGGTTTCCTCCTTCGCGTCGTATTTCCGCCGCGCCAGCGACCAGCCGAGGCCGATCAGCGCGCTCATTACGACCGACACGCCCATGATCCAGTAGGAGCCCATGCCGTTTCCGACGCCCATACGCAGGACCATCGTCGCCAGCATCGGCAGCGGCATGGTCAGCGCCGGGCCAAGCACGAACAGCATCGGCTGTTTTTTCCGGCTCTGCTTCTGCGGCGGCGCTTCAATGTCGATCACATCCTGCGGCAGCGGTTCAAAGAACCGGGGACTGCGCAAAAACGCTTCGTGTGCATGCGGCAGCGGCTTATCCTCCCGTGCAGGCGGCGCATAGCGCGGAAGCGCCGTGGTAATCTGATCGGCGCAGTTGATTGCAAGCAGTTCTCCCAGAAAAATCAGATGGAAGCCGCCCGTATAGATATGGCTGAACGGACGCAGCTGCAAGCTTTTTTTCGGCGGGATGCGCTGGTTGTCGAGATAGACGCCGTTGCGGCTCATGTCCTCAATGACCCAGCCGTCGCGGTTTTTTGTCAGGATAAAATGCGTATGGCTGATATACGGGCTGTCGAGCCGGATATCGGCCTGCTCTGCCTTTCCGACGACAACGCGCGTCAACCCGCGGAGGCTGAATTTTTCAAACTGCAGCTCCCGCGCCGAGGTTTCCCGGATCCATGCCGAGAACTTTTCTCTCTCAGCCCCAAGAAGGCCGTAGACCGGCGTCTGGCCGGACAGCTGCATGGAGGCCGGGCCGTCCTCTGCGGAAAGGCGGATCTGCGCGTTCTGGAGCAGCCACCAATGGCCGTCAAGCAGCTCCAGCTCCAGCTTGCAGGGCGGGACCGGCAGCGACGCGGAAAGCTCAAGCTCGTATTTCCGGTTGTTTTCCGTCGGCAGAAAGATCTGACAGTAGGAATCCGGAAGATTCAGGTACAGAATATACTGCTTCATGTTGCGTCATCCTTTTCAGCGCTGATGGTTTCTCTGGCCCGGATACGGCTGAGCGTCACGGGCGTGATGCCGAGGAAGGTCGCCACATCCTTGAGCTGCATGATGTTCTGCAGCTTCGGGTAGGTCCTCTGGAACCACGCGTAGCGCGCCTGCGCGGACTCGCGCATGATCTCGCGGACCTCCCACATCTGCGCGTAGGACTCCTCCAGCTTCTTGACATAGACCCGCAGAAACTCGATGGAGTTCGGCAGCTCCTTTATGATCGGCCGGACATCAAAATAGATCAGATCCGCCTCCGTAAGCGCCTCCAGATTCTTGTTGAGCTTGAATTCCTGACGGTTATCCATACCGATCATGCCGATGTGCGCATGGCCGTATTTGTGCAGAATACACTCGGTATATTCCTTTCCGCCCGCGCTGACCGTAAAGCCGCGCAGGATGCCGGAAATGAGAAAATACAGATTGGTCGAGTCTTCTCCGCCGTAGTACAGGCATTCTCCCTTTTTCAGGTGCCGCCGCTGCGCCAGCCGTGCGTAGGTCTGGATCGTGCTCTGAGACTGGATTCCGAGATAGTCCAGCAATTGAAAAATCTCATCCATATGAATTCTCCATTTCTGCTAAATTTTCTTTCTGCTTGTGCTCTTATTTTATTACAAAAAACGAGCCATGTAAGTAACAAATGATAAGCGGCAGAAGCGTTTTAATAAGATCTTCCTATTCTGGAAACGCCAAGCGAATGACCGCTGCCTCCGGCTGTCAGGCGCGGCGCAAAGGGCGCCCGCAGCTGCGCAGGAGCCGGGTGCTGATAAAATAGCGGCAAAATGCTTCGGATTTGCGGAGAAAATGACAAGAACCGGCACGCACAAACTGTACGTGCCGGTTCTTGATGGTTGCAGGATGGTTCATGAGATCGGTCAGGGCCGGTGGGGGAGGCTTCAGTCTGCGTCCTCCGGGTCCGGCAGGTCGACGATGATCGGTTCGTGGTGGACGGCGGGCAGGAATTTTGTCAGAATATCCTGCGTGGAGACGGCCAGCGTCGAGGTGTTGATGCACGGGTGGCAGCCGATGCGGGCGGAGGCGGCGATCGGCTTGTCCAGCACGAGCTGGACGGCGTTTTCCGTATCGTTCATCAGGCCGAGCACGCTGACGGAGCCGGGCGTGATGTCCAGATATTTCTCCATATCCGCCGGGTCCGCAAACGACAGCCGTGCCACGCCCAGCTGCTTGGAAAGATCCTTCGTCTTGAATACCTTTTCGCCATCCAGCATCAGCAGATAAAACTGCGTCTTCTGCCGGTTGCAGAGGAATAGATTTTTACAGATCTTCTCGCCGAGCACCTGCTCGACGGCCTCGCAGGCCTCGATGGTGTCCGCGTGCTCGTGATCGACGCGGGCATAGGGAATTTGCAGCTCGTCCAGCAGCGCATAGCAGCGCTGCTCCTTTTCCAGCCGCTCCGGGACATTGCCCGGACGGCCCTCGTACCGTACTGGATCGATATACATATCTGTCAGCCGTTGCGGATGTAGAGCTCCGCGGCCTGCACCTCTTTCTCATAGGGATTTAAGTATCGGTTCACAATGTCCGCGACGCCTCCCGCGTCGAGCACATAGTAAGACCCGCTTGTGAAGTTCGCGGCATAGCCGGGCAGCGTCGCGGAGGCGATGTCGCTGCGGCCGCAGAGCAGGAAGCTCTCCGCCAGCCACAGAAGGTTGGCCTTCGTCAGATTTGTGTTGGTGTGCTCCAGCACCAGCTTGACGGCCTTCGACAGATGGAGCATCCCCTTCGGCGATACCCACTGCCGGAGCGCCGCGGAGACGAGCGACCGCTGCACCTCGATGCGCCCAAGGTCGGCTGTTGCGTAGCCGGAGCGGAAGCGCGCGACCTGCATGGCCTGCTCGCCGTTCAAATGCTGCGTCCCGGCCTGCAGATCGATATTCAGCCCCTGCGTGGGGTCCGAGTAGTGCATATCGACCGGCACATCGAACGTGATGCCGCCCATCAGATCTACCAGCTGCTCAAACACGCTCAGATCGACCACGGCGTAGCCGTCCGGCTCAAAGCCGATGATCTCCGACACGCGCAGCAGCAGCTCCTGCATCCCGGCCTCTCCGCCGCCGGCCCAGCCGTAGGCGGAGTTGATCTTCGGGACCGAATACTCGCAGTAGATCAGCGTGTCGCGCGGGATGGAGACGAGATGAATGGCCTTTTCCGTGCGTTCAATGTTCAGCAGCAGCATGGAGTCGGTACGGTAGCCGCCCTCATCCGTGCCTGCGACGAGGATGGTCGCGCAGCCTTTTTTGCGGGCGGAAAGCGCGGCCTCGCTCTGCGGTGCGCGGGCGATCAGAAAATGAAACACCGCCGCGCCGATCGTCAGCAGCAGAACCAGCACCAGCGCAATGCGCAGTCCGTGCCGCCGCTTCGGCTTTTCCGGCCTTCTGCGCCGCCGTGATTCCGGCTGCGCAAGCTTTTCCTCCTGCTCGGCGCGTGCGCTGCGCTCGTCGTCGCTCAGCCCCTGCGTGTAGAGCCATTCGGCGTATTCCGCTGTGCTCCTGTGCGCGTTCGCGTGCTTCTGTGCGGCCTTTTTCTGCTTCATATGCGCGGCACGCTCCTGTTCAAATGCCTGCTGGCGCTCGGCTCTTGCAAGCCGCTCCTGCTCCCGGATGCGCTCGTATTCCGCGCGCCGTGCACGCTGGTACGCGGGCTTGGACTGCTCGTAGAACGTCAGCGGAGCCTCCGGCTCCTTCTGCTCCTCCGGGCCGTAGAATTTGCCGTAGTCGATGTGCACGTCCTCCGCATTCAGCGGCTCACTGCCGGGGCCTTCCGGCACGGGCTCGTCTTCGGGGGGAGGCTGCTCCGCAGTCTCGCCGTCCGATTCGCCGAGCAGGCTTTTTACATCCTGCAAAAGCGCGTCGACGTCGTCCGCGTCCGGTGTTTTCGGCGCAATTTCCTGTTCGGGCTGCACTGCATACTTGTCTTCCATACTATGTTCTCCTTCCATTTTCCGCGCAGCCGGGGCGGCTGGTGGAAAGAAAGTCCCATAAATATTGTATCATTGTAACATAAATTCACCAAAAAGTAAATACTGTGCGGATTTCCCGCATTGCAATCGCGTCCGTTTAGTGGTAGACTGTTTTACAAAAGAAAAGTCTGCGTAGGGGCGGACGACTCTGTCCGCCCGCAGAATGCACCGGTTTTGCGAAAAGCTGGGGCGCATACGTATGCACCTGCCTGTTTTGATGTAGGGGCCGATGCCTACATCGGCCCATTGGGAAGCTGCAAATTCGCTGCAGATTATCGTAAAAACGGTGCACACTGCGCGGGCCGATGTGTACCGGCAAGCGGCAGACCCACATCCGTAACGCTCCTTCGTCGCGAACGGCTGTGACCGGCATCGGCCCCTACAGTCAAATGCGCGGCTGCATCTGAATTTGCCGAAGATTTCTGTAGAACAGCTGCTTCCAACGGGCGGACAGAGACGTCCGCCCCTACAGAGCAGGTACATACCGATTTGTGATTCCGACACGTTGCCTGAAGGAGGGCGTATGAATAGAAACTGGGATGCTGCGTTTGCCGCCTGTAAAAGCTATGAAGAGGCGGAGGTTTCCGCCGCGCTGCAAGCCGCGATCGACGCGGCGGGCGGGCTTGACTGGGTCACGCCCGGCATGCGCGTGGCGCTGAAGCTCAATCTTGTCTCCGCCATGAAGCCGGAGCAGGCCGCGACAGTCCATCCGGCTGTCGTCTGCGCGCTGGTAAAGCTGCTGACGGCGCGCGGTGCGCACGTCATTCTTGGCGACAGCCCCGGCGGGCTGTATACTGCGGCGCATCTGCAGCGCGTTTACGATGTGACCGGCCTGCGTGCCGCCGAGGCGCTCGGCGCGGAGCTTAACGCGGATTTTTCCGTCTGCCCTGTCTCGTATCCGGAAGCAGCGCAGGCCAGGAGCTTTACGATGACGGCATATTTGAAGCAGGCTGACGCGATCATCGACGTCTGCAAGCTCAAAACGCACGGCATGATGGGCATGACGAACGCCGTCAAAAACTTTTTCGGCATCATTCCCGGCACAATGAAGCCGGAATATCACTATAAATACCCGAAAGCCACCGATTTTGCCGATATGCTCGTCGACCTCTGCGAATACTGTAAGCCCCGCCTTTGCATCTGCGACGCCGTCGTCGGCATGGAGGGCAACGGCCCGACGCAGGGCTCCGCGCGGCCCATCGGCTGTCTGATCGCAGCGCAGAGCGCGCATAAGCTTGACCTGGCCGCCTGCGGCCTGATCGGCCTGACGCCCGGCGAGGTGCCGACGCTCACCGCCGCCATC
>OOCB01000373.1_pt1 | contig 74188 bp, 72 predicted proteins | sample 1671351 | NCBI WGS metagenome assembly OOCB01 (sample SAMN06348148, study PRJEB24527) | human gut metagenome | biome: human gut; feature: ankylosing spondylitis patient; material: feces | host: Homo sapiens | place: China | collected 2015-10 | reverse complement strand
CGGTGGTAAGCCATGGTATAGGGACAGGACTGGTAAAAACCGGCTCTCGGGGTACGGGTATAAAATGCGCGCATCTGATTGGAGATTCTCCCCCTTCAGTCATTTTTGCCGTTTGGTCATTCACCTCTTCACCTGTAATATTAACAAACTGTATATCAAAGGCCAAGATATTGAACAGCTATCCTTCACCTCCTTCACCTTATCCAAGAAAAAACCGGTTTGAAGGCTGTCATTCAGAATGTGATGACTTTTTACTTTTAACATTTCATTCCTGTTTCAAACAGCATTTCGAGCCGTTTTGAAAACTCGGTTTACTTTAAAAAAAGTAAGCCTTACTTTTTAAAAAGTAAGCTTTACTTTTCTGAAAGTAAGCTTTACTTTTTCCGGCAGGCCGCAAAGGCAGAAAAAGGATGAAAAATGACTTCGGAAGACTTGTTTTTGTAAATAAATATTTAAAAATTCATTTTTTAGGACAATTTTGTAAAATAAACAAAATTGACATTTTGGGAGATATTAATAGTGTAGACTATATTGTTCAACTCTTCAAACGATCCTCCGGTGAACCCTGATATGAAGGAGAGGTGAAGGATATCCTTCACACGACAAGCCTTCTGTACATGCGGGAAGTGAAGGGGTGAAGGGGTTTTTCACTTTTCAATCCGGGGGAGCAATAAAAGCAACCGGATCCTGCCCTTGAACACCTTTTAAAAGGATCGTCACAAATATTACAAATCCTTACAATATGAATGATTAAAAGAATGAGATAAGATTTTGAACCAATAAACCGGCCCCAGCCTTACAGATACAATTCAGGGACATGCAAAACCGTTGTTTTGTCATTGTCAGGCACTTAAATGTGCCGTGAACCCTACAGCGTTTTCCTGCACTATCCAGCAACAAGAACATATCGTCTGACACAGCCCATAAGGGCGGTTTATTTTACTTGACAAAGATACGCAATTATCGGCTAATAGAAAAATATAAGGAAGAAAAAAGAAAAGGAAATTAATCTGCTGAAGGGAATCCCGGAAGAGTCTCCAAAAGGTCCGGCTGGATAAAAGTGGTAGCCACAGCCATCATTCCGGGTAATTCCACCATGACACGCTTGGACTTGCGCACACGCACCACCACACCTTCCACACCCTGGAACGGACCGGCCAGGACACGCACACGCTGGCCTTCACGAAGTTTGGGTGCCACTTCGGACAAGTAAACCAGATCCTCGTCCATCGTACGGCTGATTCGGATAAAATCGCGCATGGCCTTCTCCGGCACCACCAGAGGCTGGCGGGTGGACTTGTCCCACAGGTAATGCACAGCAATACGTCCGGTCAGATCGGCCCGCAATGCGTCCAGGCTCTGACGGTCGGCACAGACGAAACAAAGATTACGGACAGCCGGCCGAACCACTTTGCGGCGGACACCGTCCTTCTCCACAATGGTACGCATCATGGGGATGAAATTTTCTATCTGCCGGCTGTCGAGAAAAGCCTTGAGCTTCAGCTCACGGCCATAGGGTACCCGCAAAGGAAACCATTGTAAAAGAGGGGATTCATCCATAAGCATCAGAACCGGCTTTGACCGGAGAAAATTCCGGCATGTTTTTAAACAAAGGTATCCCTGTTAAATTATATTAACAAGGATACAACTTTCTGTTTTTGTATATATATTTGTGATCTCCAATTCTTACTTATATCAACGCAGAATGTTGGTCACCAAAGAAGCGATAGACACCAGGATACTGATGGAGCTGACCCAATAGCTGGTACTTGAACCGATATCAGAGTTCTTTGACTTGGTCTTGTTGGGAGTGACATACAACACGTCATTCTGCTGAAGATAGTAATAAGGGGAATTGATAAGGTTGGCATCGTTGAGATCGAGCTCGTGAACGGACTTCTTGCCGTTGGCATCCTCACGGATCAGCTTGACATTGTCACGACGTCCCCAGATGGTAAGGTCCTTGGCCATGGCCAGCGCGCCATAGACACTGATCTTCTCGGATGGTACGGTATAGGTTCCGGGACTGGTCACTTCACCGAGTACGGAAATCTTGTAGTTGCTCAGACGGACGGTCACCACCGGACGGGTTTTCAGGTAAGTACCTTCTATCTTGGAAGCGATCAGGTTTTCCAGTTCATTGACGGTCATTCCCTGTACCTTCAACTTGCCGAGCACGGGGTAATTGATGGTGCCTTCATTGTTGACCAGATAAGTCTGCAAGGTAGGCTGGGAAGTCAGATAATTGTTGTATTCTGCCATGCTGCGGGCTACAACCAGATTGAAAGGCTGAGCGGCATCCGGATCTTCCGGACAGCTGACAGTGATGGTCAGTTCATCCTTGGGCATGATGCGGGCATCATAGAGTACCTGGCTGGGATCGTAATTGACATTGGAGCTGTTCTGCAAATAAGGTACGGTCTTATAGGACGTACAGGAGGTTACGGCCAGAAGCAGGCCTAACATAAGAGTAAAATAGAGTTTTTTAAAGACCATAAATCAAATATGAAAAACACATTAAACATAACATTCGAGTATTGTCGCCTTGCCGGAAGGGTCAAGCGTCACGCCTTCTGCCTCCGCAGGCAAAAGCAGCGTATGACCGGCTTCCAGTGTCACGGTCTCCTCACCGCAGGTGACCTTGCAACGGCCTTCCAGACCAATCAGGACGACAAAGCTGTCGACTGCGGTATAGTCGCAGGTCAATGGTGCCGTCAGATGATAGGCGGCCGTGGTGAAATAAGGACAGGACACCACCGGACAACGGGTGTCGGCCGTCTCGTCGGGACGAGGCTCAGGTTCGGGAACGGTATAGTCGATGACATCACGGGCTTCTTCGACATGCAGCTGGCGCGGACGGCCCTGACTGTCGGTACGACCGAAATCATAAATCCGGTAAGTGATGTCGCTGGCCTGCTGGATCTCGCAGATAAAGCAGCCCGGACCGATACTGTGAACACGGCCGGCCGGCAAGAAGTACACGTCACCTTCACGCACATCGCATCGGCGGAGTACGTCGGGCAAAGTATGGTCGGCCACACGGGCCTCATATTCGTCGGGAGTGACCACCCGGCTGAAACCGTCCAGAAGATAGGCACCGGGAGCAGCTTTCATGACATACCACATCTCGGTCTTGCCGGGACTGTCATGGCGCCGGCGGGCTACCTTGTCATTGGGGTGAACCTGCACGGACAAGGGACTGGCCGCATCGATAAACTTGATCAGCAGAGGAAAGGAAGTACCATACCGACCGGCATTGGCTGTTCCCATCAGAGCAGCACCGTAGGCGGCACACAACTCGCCCAACGTCTTGCCTGCATCCGGACCGTCGGCTACCACGGACTCCTGTCCCTGTACACCGGAAACCTCCCAGCTCTCCCCTATCTGACGGCTGTCAGAAGGAAGTCCCTTAAAGGGTAGGATGCGGTTTCCACCCCAGATGGTCTCTTTGAAAAGAGGAACAAATCGGTATATTTTCTGCATCGTTTATAATATTTTGACGGGCAAAGATACTATATTTTACAATAAAAGCAAAAGATTGAGCCCAAAAAGGCTGGTTTCTTGACGTGTTAACAGAATAACAAAGAAAAAACAGCCTTACGACCAGCATACAAACTCCCGAAAGGGAGCAGTGAGTTCCATATATTTTTTTTAACCTTTAAATTTAGTATTATGATGAGAAGTCATTATGTCATCTCTGATCTGGCCATGGCCTATTACCCCTTGTGTTCAACCCCGCGTAATGCGCAAAGATGCTTCATGAGACTGCTGAAAAGCGAAAAGGATCTCTGGCAGCAGCTGAAACAGTTGCATTTCCATGCCTACCAGCGTACGCTGACCCCGAAACAGTATGAAGCCATCATCAACGTGTTGGGCGAGCCGGATGATGTGCCCGACATGCTCTGAGAAGCGCCTTCCCGGCTGCGGCCTTGACCGACAAGGCACGGGGAGGCGCTCCCTACCGCGTACCGGTTACGGATCAGCCGCATGGTTGCGAAAGCCTGACCGCTTTTCTGCAAACATCAAAAATCCGTTTGCATGTTCCGTTTCATAGCTGTCCCCTTCCGTTCCAGGCTTCAGACGTTTCCGGCGTCTGAAGCCTGACATGTTTTCTGCCGTCATCTGCCTTTCTTTTTCTTCCGGACATAAATTCGGGCATACGGATACCAATGGCCGGCCGTTCCGATACGGTCATCCCCTTGTATCCGCATGCGGACGAGCCGGAACCTGCCGACCGACGGACTGCCATGATGAAAACACGGTACAGGGATCCGGAAAGAAGCGTATTTTCTGACGGTTTTCGAGGCTGAATTTGACCAAAAGAACCTTTTTGTACCATAAAGTGGACATCAGTGACCATTAGTATCCAAGCGGTTTTGGCCGTGTCGTAACTTTGTATCGTCTTCCGGAGGACATGAATGTTTAACCCTTAAAATTTCAAGACAATGATTATCTACAAAGTGATCGAACGCAAAGACCCTAGTGATTTTGAATCTCCCGGTAAATTCTATGCTACACCGGTATGTTTTAACCAGCTGAACATCGACAATCTGGCCGAACGGATCAGTGCCAGCTGTACGGTAACCCGCGCCGACTGTCTGGCCGTACTGGCCTCGCTTCAGGAACAGATTATCCTGGCCTTGCAGGAGGGTAACAAGGTGCACCTGGGTGACCTGGGCTCTTTCCGCCTCACATTGAGGGGTAAGGGTTCCGACACGACCGAGGATTACAAGACCAGCCTCATCGAAACGGTCAATGTCTGCTTCACGGCGAACACGGTTCTGAAGGAGGCGCTGAAAGTGAGCAACAAGGCCGTGCGCTTTATCTCTCTGGACTCTTATCTGAACAACAAGACGGACGGTACTGAAAGCGGTCAGCCTTAACAGCAGAACCGGTATGTGAATCTTTCCTGACACAAGAAGCAAATGGAGAAGAACAGGAAACCGAGGGGGTTGCGCAACTGCAACCCTCTCAACATCAGAAAGACCAACCAGCTTTTTCAGGGCCTGGCCGACGAGCAGGATGATCCGGACTTTTTCCGGTTCAGGACCATGGGATGGGGTTACCGGGCGGCTTTCGTCATTCTGAGGACTTATGCCCATAAATATGGTATCAAGACCATAAGGGAAATCATAGGCAGATGGGCTCCTCCAGAAGACCATAACGACACAGGCATCTATATCCGTATGGTGTGCTGCCTGAGCGGACTGGAAGCTGACCAGGTTCTCAACCCGTATGACGGCAAGGTCATGATACCGCTGGTGGCAGCCATGAGTCGCGTGGAAAACGGTCTGCCTGCCGTCATGGCCGAAGTGAAAGAGGGCTGGAGACTGTATATGGGTTAAAAGCCTGAGAAATGATTGTTTAACCTTTAAAATCGTAATGCTGAAATGAACAGAACTTTATGGCAAACCATTCTCAACATCGTCATCGCCGTGGCCAGCGCTATCGTGGGGGCTTTGGGGGGAAGTATGATGGAATAGCAAACTGCTGGGCAGTTTGCTATTAGGTAAGAAAATCAGCAGGGCTGATTTAAGGTAAGAACTTAGCATAAAGCTAAGTTAGGTAAAGAAAATCAGCAGGAGCTGATTTAAGGTAAGAACTTAGCATAAAGCTAAGTTAGGTAAAGAAAATCAGCAGGGCTGATTTAAGGTAAGAACTTAGCTTGGGCTAAGTTAGGTAAGAAAATCAGCGGGGGCTGATTTAAGGTAAGAGGTAAGGGCAAAATGCTTTTACCTCTTATTTTATTTTAAGAGTTCATTCCTTATGACCTTATCAAAAGCCTCTTACCTCATAGCTCATACCTAAAAACCTCTTACCCTTTACCTTTTACCTCTTACCTAATAACAAGGCTTCTTACCTAAAATCAGCGAAAGCTGATTGGCTTACCTGCTTAGCCAACCAGGCTAAGCCTTTACCTTTTACCTAAAAAAGGCCTCTTACCTAAAATCAGCGAAAGCTGGTTTGCTTACCTGCCTAGCCAACCAGGCTAAGCCTTTACCTCTTACCTAAAAAAGACCTCTTACCTAAAATCAGCGAAAGCTGATTGGCTTACCTGCTTAGCCAACCAGGCTAAGCCTTTACCTTTTACCTAATAAAAAAGGGGGGGGCCAAGTAAAGAATCTCATAAATTCTTATTATTTTTGCTTTGAGTTGTAAGTTAAGCAGGTATAATGATTGTTGATTAATCTATCAAGTTGGAGCTTATGGATAAAAAGACACTTGAATTTTTGACATTTTGCATAGGAAAACTTTCCATGCAATTGAAACTGCCACAAAAGGAAATATACAATCGCCTAAAAAAATCAGGGATTTTAGATGAATACATCATACCTTCATACGATGTACTTCATACATTCAGTTCCCGTTATTTAATGGAAGATCTTACAGAATATATGAAGGAGAAGGGAGTTCTGGATACATGAAACTATACCATTCATCCAATATTATTGTTGAGTTTCCAGACACGATGCACTCTCGCAACTATCTTGATTTTGGTCGTGGATTTTATCTTACGTCACTATATGATCAAGCAATAAGGTATGCACAGCGTTTTAAAAGAAGAGGACAGACTGCATGGCTTAATACATATAAGATTTCTTTAAGCGAAAAAAAATTATGGAAAATAAAGCGATTTGAGACTTATGATAAAGATTGGCTCGATTTCGTTGCACAATGTAGAAACGGAAATGATGTAGGTGATTATGATATGATTATCGGAGGAATTGCCAACGACAGAGTCATTATGACTCTTGACAGATATTTTTCCAATGAAATTTCACAAGAAGAAGCTCTTGGCATTCTGAGGTTTGAAAAGCCCAACATACAATACTGTATACGTTCAGAACGAATGCTACAGGAATGTCTTACCTATATTGAAAGCAAACAGATATGAATGAAGATAGTAAACAAATAATGAGAAGTGCACAATGTGCCAGGATTATCACATGCATCAGTGAAATGTTTGGTGTTTCGCTCAATGAAGCAACTGATATTTACTATAATTCAGAAACAGCCAATATGATTGAGGAGGGTGTCGCCGATTTACATTGTCGTAGCGACAAATATTTGGCTGAAGAAATATGGAATGAATACCAGGAATCCAAATAATCCGCAAATCTGATGATCTGAATGAATCACCTCACCCAACCCTTACTCTTTACCTCATAACTCATACCTAAAAAACTTCTTACCCTTTACCTTTTACCTCTTACCTAATAACAAGGTTTCTTACCTAAAATCAGCGAAAGCTGATTGGCTTACCTGCTTAGCTGACCAAGCTAAGCCTTTACCCCATAGCTCACACCTGAAAAACCTCTCACCCTTTACCTCTTACCTTTTACCTAAAAAAATCCTCTTACCTAAATCAGCGAAAGCTGATTGGCTTACCTGCTTAGCCAACCAGGCTAAGCCTTTACCTTTTACCTAAAAAAAGGTCTCACCTTTTTTTCATCCCTCTCAGCATTTCCCGCTTCCCCGGAGGACCCGGAAGGCGTTCTACCTGTAATCCGGCGGACTTCCACATCCGGCGGACTGCACCTTTGGCACAATAGGTCACCATGATACCTCCGGGCACCAGACTGTTACTGATACGGTCGAATATGGTCTGGCTCCACACTTCCGGCTGTTTGTCGGGGGCAAAGGCATCATAATAAACAAGATCGATGGCATCGGGTATCGGACAGTCGCGATAATCGGCCTGAAGCTTGCATAGCGTGAAACTGTCCGTGATCTCCACGGGGCGATCCCAGGGAGTTTCGTGCAGACGGTCGAACAGTGCGGCCCGGTCCTCATCGAGCAGACGACCGTAATTGAGTCTTCCGGCCATCTCAGCGGACAAAGGGTATTTCTCGATGGTGGTATAGACGACTTTCCGTCCGGTACGCAGGGTTTCCAGAAGAGTCAGCCAGGCATTCAATCCCGTACCAAAGCCGTACTCCAACACATGAAGGGGATCGGCATCGGTCTGACGGAATCCTGCATTAAGAAAGACATGGGTGGATTCCTGTATGGCACCGTTCACGGAATGGTAATGCTCATCCATCTCCGGTACATAAAGGGTATGACTGCCATCTGCAGTCTGTTGCAATTCCAGTTTCATAATCTTTAATTTCTGCATTTAAAAGATTCTACATAAATTTACAGACGGGGATTTCCGGTCCGCCATAGTCCTATCCGTCCGTTTTAACAGTCGGACAATTACCGTGTCAAAATATGCCGACGGGCTATATCAATATATCTGATGTCAGCAAATAATCTGGCCTTACGATCACTCCATTTCTCCATTTGAGCATAAATCTGCTCGTTTGTCATTTCATTTCCAAAAACCGACAACAAATAATCCACGGATGACAGCAACTCCAGACCGAAATCAGAATAAAATCCTTCCAAAAAGGATTTCGTCTTATTGGCAATATCCAACAACTGAGAATTATCCAATATGACCTTTTCCACATCCTGATAAGTATCAGGAACCAAGAATATGGCTTCAAACGGTTTCCTGTCCATATCACTATACCCCATAATATAACTGCCGTTCAAAGCATTCAGAACGTAACGAACCTTTCCTGAATATGGTCCATAATATTTAGGCTCATAAGTCAGTTTGAGAATATCCTTAGCTCCGAATTTCTGTAAAAAATAACAGATTTTTTCACTGGAAAATTCTGAAACAAACTCACCGTGTCTGACCAAATCAAACAATACATACAACAACAGAGCACGGCCATTTGTCAATTTGACTCTTTCCGCCTTCATTTGTTCTTTTATCCGGGCTGTTGGCTCATATATAAAAACATCAATATCTAAAGAAGTTAATTTCCTTTCTAAAATTTCTTTCACTTTTGGCCAGTATAACCCTCCATTCCCAGAACCAAGCGGAGGAATAGCTATACTCGTTATCTTGTATCTGGAGATTACACGAACCAAATCATCCAATCCTTTTTCTATATATATATATTCTGAAGGTTTTCGCCAATCTGTCTTGGTTGGGAAATTTACAATCAATTTTTCTCCAAAAACAGTCTGCTCCTTACAAACCAGCAATTTTCCTATTTCAATGGACCTGTCCTTACATGCTGACTTGTAAACTTTATAATTATCAGGGAATTTCTGCCTGAACTGCAAAGCCACACCCTTACCCATAACACCCATAAGGTTGACCGTATTCACCAATGCCATAGCATCTGATTCGAAAATATTACCGGTTAAATAATGTATCATAATAATCAATAATATGCTTGCGGAACAACTTTAATCTTATCTCCTGATATATTCCATTCCATTAATCTGATTTTAGCCTCTTCATTATAACAGACAAAACCAATTATATAGGATGCAGGAATATCATTACCTACTAAGAATTCGGCCTGTTTTCTTCTTTTAAGGTCTCTATCTATATTCTCTCCACTCCATTGCCTTGCCCTTATTGCATCCTGATCCAAGATTGAAGACAGTCTGCATATATCCTATTTGGTATAAAATGACGTAAAAGAATCTGTCGCATGCCCGTCACTAAAATAACAGACGATATTTTCATCCTGAACAAGTTTTTCTATTGATACAACCACATATACTATGTTCTGGGGATCTACCACATCCGGTACATAATTACCGCCATGCTGAATGACATAAAGCATAGGCATCCTTACACCGAAATAAAATGGTATATAATCCCCTAAAGCAATCATGATTCCGCCTACATCAACCATTTTACTACTACGATAATCTATCAGACTGGCATCTCCAATAGAATGATAATGCGGATTTGCATTGCCCGATGAGCGATGCGTAAGTCCATATTTCAGAATATGCGGGATATTCTCAATATGTGTCATGCGATAGATATTCCTAATTATTTCCCTCATTAATATTATCAGACTGATAAAAGACAAACGGCTGACTGTCCCGACCAGAGCGGTCACATCATCCAGACAAAAGACAAATATACGAATAAAAAAAGGATTTATAGCAACTAAAAAACAGTTATTATGAATGCAAACAAACAAAAAGACAGAATCAGAGGCTCACTTATAGGAGGAGCTGCAGGAGACGCTCTGGGGTATCCGGTAGAATTTATCTATTCATACGGGAAAATACAGGCCAGGTATGGCAATCGGGGTATCACGCGTCTGGATACCGAACAATGGTGGAAGGAGGAGGAAGAACAGTCCGGAAAGGCCTTGATTTCGGACGATACGCAGATGACGCTTTTCACGGCATGCGGCATCCTGAACGCCAAGGAGAACGGAAGTGCTCCCCTCCCCAGCATCTGTGAGGCTTATATCGAATGGTACTATACGCAGAAAGGGGTAAAGAGCAAAAGGCATCAGGAATGCTGGATCAGGAACATACCGGAACTGAACCAGAGAAGAGCACCGGGGAACACTTGTCTGTCAGCGATTGCCGAGATCATTTCCGGAATGGACCCACACAACAACAGCAAAGGATGCGGCGGCGTTATGCGTATCGCTCCCATCGCTCTGTACGGGGCGTCACAAAACCGGATCACGGACATCGAAGCACTGGACCGGATGGCGGCCGATGCGGCCAGACTGACCCATCTCCATCCGCTGGGCTATATCCCTGCCGCTTTGGTTTCACACATCATCTACCGTCTGGCCACTGACGAACATCCCGAAAAGGAGACATTCAAAGACTATATCCGGGAGGGACTGGAAACCATAAAGGGACTGTTTGCCGACCAACCGGAAAAAGTCAGCAAACTGACGTACCTGATCCGTAAGGCCATACTGCTGTCGGACATTTCAACGGATGACGTCATCACCATCGAAAATGAAATCGGCGGCGGATGGGTAGCCGAGGAAACGACAGCCATAGCCATCTACTGTGCGCTGAAGTACTTCGACAACTTCGAGGAAGCCCTCATCGCCGCTGTCAACCACGGCGGAGACAGTGACTCCACGGGTGCCGTAACCGGCAACATCCTGGGAGCCGCCCTGGGCTATGAGGCTATCCCGTCCTACTACAAGAAGGATCTGGAACTGCATGATCTTATCCTGCATGTAGCAGACGATCTGTATGAGGGCAGGACATCATACTTCAAAACTGAATAGCCTTTTGGCCACTGACATAGAGAGCAAGAATTGAATCATCGAAAAAGGCTTCGCAACGGAATCCTATAATCCGTTTGCGAAGCCTTTTGTTCATCTTAATCTGCAGAAAAACACTAACGTACCGTCCATTCGAATACTCCGGCTGAATTCTTTTCCGGAAGGACAACTTCCAGTTTCATCGCCGTTGTAGTGACAGGATCGAAAGTCACCATATTGGCATCGCCCTTTCTGACGGTATACTCGCCCGGATTGGCTACCGGCTGCCACTGTCCGGCATTGTCCTTATAATACAATGACCATGCACGGGGAACACGGCATCCGCCCCAAGGTGCATCATCAAACCAGTAGACTTCGGCAGAAGAGACCTTGCGGGCCTGCGGGAACTCGTAAGCCACCCACTCTGTGGAGCCGTTCTTGGGCCACCAATGATAATAAGGTATGGTGCGGTCGTTCTCATCCTGCGGAACCAGTCCGTCGGCAACGGATGACAAAGCCGATGTCTGATGGGAAGCCGTAATCTTGTAAGTGGCTACCGTACCGGCAGGACGGGCTGCCTTGACATCTGACGGCAACCATACGGCCATACGGCCTGAACCGCGATGTGCCCATGCATAGTAGGGAATCAGGGTCAGTGTGACATCCTGCACGGACAAACGGCCTTCGGCATCGTATTTAAGGGTCTGGGCCGGAGTCTGAATCTGATTGAGTCCATAAAGCAGGTCCGGTTTTTCGGTTACGGTAAACGAGGGCTGACGGTTGAGCAGCACACTCAACACATCAAAATCATTGTCGGGCCATTCCGCACAGTATACCAGCGGACCGCGTTCCACAGCCACACGGCCACGGTCGGCTTCCACACGGGCATTGGCTTTCACCACGCGAGGTTCCATGTCGAAATGCAACTCTACCTTGTCACCTTTCTTCCACTGGCGGGTAACCGTGAAATAACCGTCGGCACCCAATTCGGCTTCCTGCAATTCGCCGTTGACTTTCACCTGATAGGAAAGGCGCTTGCCGTCGGTATAGGTATAAAGGTCGGAAGGAACGACCTGATTGCGTACCCAGCCGGGGATACGGAGTTTCATTGCAAAACGGCCGGCACTGTTCTTGTCGACAGTCAGGGCAATGTCGCCATTCCAGGGATAACGGGTTTCCTGACTGAGCGTAACGGACTTGCGGCCGATCTTCAGGGTTGCCTTGTTGGACAGGTAGAGATTGACATAAACCTGGTTGTCCTTCACGGCATACACATAACCGGGAAGCGAAGGAATGAAACGGCTGACATTGGAAGGACAGCAGGCACAACCGAACCAGGGCTGACGCTGGTGCTGTCCCATTGACTCCAGAGGATTGGGATAGAAGAAACTGCCGCCATCCAAAGATACGCCGGCTATCAGTCCGTTATAAAGCGTACGCTCAAGAACATCATAGTACTTGGACTCGCCATGCAAAAGGAACAGACGGTAGTTGAGGTATACATTACCGATGGAAGCACAGGTCTCACAATAGGCGGACATGTTGGGCAACTCATAGTTCTTGCCAAAGGCTTCTCCCTGACTGGTAGCGCCGATACCGCCGGTAATGTAGTATTTCTTGCTGACAATATTGTCCCAAATCCGGTCGATGGCACGGATATAGGCGGAATCACCGGTAAGGGCAGCCACATCGGCCATACCGGAATACATGTATGCCGCACGGACGGCATGACCTACGGCCTCATCCTGCTCTACTACGGGCTTGTGTGCCTGACTGTACTCATCGCGACGGTCGGTATAGCCGCGCTTGTCGAGGAAGAACTTGGCCTGATCCAGATATTTGCGGTCGCCGGTCACGGTATAGAGCTTGGCCAGTGCCATTTCGGCAATCTGATGGCCGGGCACACGGACCTGCTGGCCGGGATTGTCACCGATCTCACGGCAGACACAATCGGCATAACGTATGGCTATATCGAGGAAATTGCGCTGACCGGTGGCCTGATAATGGGCGATGGCTCCTTCCACCATGTGACCGAGATTATAAAATTCATGACTCAGCTCCTCCACTTTCTCCCAACGGCGACTTCCGGCCCACTCGTGAGGATGCTTGGGATTCATGGTACGGGCCGTAAACAGGTAACCGTCTGGTTCCTGGGCTGCGGCCACAATCACCAGTACACTGTCGATGTACTTTTTGAGTTTTTTGTCGGGATAGGTTTGAAGAAGATAGCTGGCTCCTTCGATGGTCTTGTACACATCCGTATCGTCAAACGAATAGCCGCCTACCTTATAATCTTCACTGGGATGGGCAGCCTTGACAAAATTGTCGTAACGTCCGGTTTCCTCACACTTGCTGAATGCCAGGGGAATGGTCACTTCGCGATTAGCCTTGAGACGCTGTCCCCAAAACTGGTCGGTCACCTTCACAGAAGTGAACGGAACGGGGTCAATGGGGTATTTTCCAGCACGGTCGTCAGCATAAGAGGGGGTCAACAGTACCGTACAGGTCAATACTGAAATCAGTTTTTTCATATCTAATTAGTTTTTACATGGTATAATTCAAATACAAAGTTCTGAAAAATACCGATATTTTGCAAGCCGGACATCAAGAAAAATGTCATCCGTACATCCAATAAGAAAAAACAGACTGTTTCCGCTCTGACAGGGTATGACCGGAAACAGTCTGCTGAAAAAAGAAACTGTAAATGATGATGCGTGTCAGAGGTTCTGACCTTCGCCTTTCTTCTTCTTCAATGTGAAAAGGAACTCCAGACCATGGTCGCCGTTAGCCAGCTTGGCATTGATGTTGCCGCCATGGAAGAGTACGGCATTCTTGACGATGGCCAGACCGAGTCCTGTTCCGCCGATCTTGCGGCTGCGTCCCTTGTCCACACGGTAGAACCGTTCGAAAAGCCGCCCCAAATGCTCGGGGCCCACTCCTACTCCATTATCACTGACACTGAAATAGTAGGCTTCCTCATCGGCCGTGAAGCAGGTGACCCTGACGGTCGTACCTTCACCGGCATAAGCCAAAGCATTGTCGAGCAGATTACGGAAAATGGAATAAAGCAAGGAAGCATTACCCTGCATTTTCATCTGTTCGGGAATACTCAGGACCAGGTTCATGTGGCGTTCTTCAAAGTTCAGTGCCAGCTCCTTGCCGATATTCCGGATCACCGGCGTAAGATCCACATCCTCCACATCAATCATATTGGCGGCATCGGTCATTCTGGTCAGCGCGGAAATGTCACGCAACAGATTGGTCAGGCGGTTGCTCTGTGCGAAACAACGCTCCAGGAACTGATGGACCGTATTGGGTGGCAGTGTGGGATTATTCAGGATTGTCTCCAGATAGCCCTGTATACTGCTTACCGGCGTTTTCAGTTCGTGAGAGATATTCTGGGTGATCTGCTGCTTCATCCGGGCCTGTTCTTCCTGCTTGGTGATGTCGGAAATGGATATCTCGAAACTGTTGTCCACGAACAGCACGACAGAAAGGTTGAAGATATAGCCGTCCTTGTCGACAATCAGCGCCTTCTGAAGCGAATCCACCCGGTTCTGTATCTTACAGGTTTCCGTAATATAGTTGAAAAGCGGTTCAAGTTCCTTGACCTTGAATATTTCCTCCGTATCGGAAATGTTCTTGTCGGAAATAAGGTTCAGATACTGCATGAACAGCCCGTTGGTCAGAATCACATCCTTACCGGGATTGAAAATGGCCAGTCCCTCATTGGAGATCTGCAGGTGGGCGATCAGTTTTTCCCTTTCATGGAAAAGATCGTCCTTCGTTTTACGCAAACGTTCGTAGATGTCGACAATATGGCGGGAGATCTTTCCGAGATCGGTATCACCAAGTTTCTTGAGTTCGTCGGCATTGACCGGTTCATCCTGATCGGCACGCTGCGCAAACAGACGCAACTGGGTGATCATCGTACCCAGACGGGCCGTCAGATTATAAAACATCAGAAAGAATATGGCCGTCAGCAGAAAAGAATACCAGAGATAGCCTTTGTCGGCATTCAAGAACTGCAGCAGTTCGGTATCATAAGGCAAGGCACTGCGGATAAACAGTCCGGCATCGGGGAAATAGGTGGCTACATAGAAAAACGGCATACCCAGAGTCTCCGAATTACGCATCACGGCATAACCTGTACCGTCCTTCAGGGCTTCCTGAACCTCAGTGCGGTTAAGATGGTTGCCCAATGAATCGATCTGTTCCGTACTGTTGTCATAAAGCACATGGCCCTTGCTGTCAATCAGCGTCACACGCAAATGCTTCATTTCATAATAAACGGCATGGTCGCTGATGTAATCGGACAAAGAGAAAGCGGAATCACTCATGTGCTCGAACAGCTGACGGTTGAACATGGTCAGCTGGTTGTCGAGCTGTTCCACCTTATGAGCCTTCTCCCGATGGTACTGATAGTAAAGGAAGCTCAATGCAAACACGGCATAGAGCGTCATGACAGAAAAGAACAGCTTGCTGCTGAATGAAAACGGCCGACGGATCATTTCACTGTGGTGTCAAAACAATAACCATATCCCAAACGGGTGACTACATACTTGCCGTAGCTGTCGAGTTTCTTGCGCAGACGGGTTATATTGACGTCTACCGTACGGTCGAGCACTTCGGCATCGTTGTTCCAGATACGACGGAGGATCTCGGCGCGTGAAAAAACACGTCCTTCATTCTCCAACAGCAGACGCAGGATCTCAAACTCGGTCTTGGTCAGCTGCAAAGACTCTCCACAGAGCGTCACACCTTTCTTGTTCAGATCAAGCTTCAGTTCCTTGAAACCGATAAACGCGGCCGGTATGTTGTGCTGCGGTGCCGTACGGCGCAATACGGCCTTGACACGCATCTGCACTTCGCGCAATGAAAAGGGTTTGGAGATATAATCGTCTGCTCCCAAAGTGAAACCGGTCACCGTGTCGTTCTCCGTATCACGGGCTGTAAGGAAGATAATGGGGATATCGCGGGTTTCGCGTACCTGCTTGAGCATCTTGGCCATCTTGAAGCCGGAGATCTCCCCCATCATCACATCCAACAGCAAAAGATGAAACTTGGACAGATCGAGTTTCAACGCTTCCTCGGCAGAGTTGGCTGTCTCTACTTCATATCCTTCGTTTTCGAGGTTAAATTTCAAAATGTCGCATAAGTCTTCTTCGTCGTCTACGACCAGAATTCGATAAACATCATTCATTTCAGAATATTTTTCAATTGGTTACGGCCACAAAATTAAGACTTCTATATTGCACACAAATGAAATTAATATTACAATTCGGTTACACCGTCATTTTTATTGCTGGAACCTGCGGCAGGCACGTACCCAATGGCGCATGTGGCCGATCAGCTCCTGTGTTTCCTGAAGTGTGCTCAGATACAGGAATTCTATCTTGAGGTTACTGATATCGCCCTGGCGGATGCGGTCCTGCTGGATCTTACGCAACTGTGAAAGCTGTGTTTTCATCTCGTCTCCGAAGGCACGCATCTGGATGGCATTCTCGAAATTATTGCGTTCTATCATGTCGCCTACACCATTGATCAGCTTTTTCACGCCTTCATTGATCGGTGTAAACTCATCAACATATTCTTTCGGCATAGGATTGAAGTTATTGTCCACATGCTCCAGTGTAGGTTCGCACATACGCTTCAGACAGTAGAGGCTCTGCTCGCAACTGTTGCTGGCCAGATGGAACCAGGTGTTTTTCTCCACCGCCTGCAGCTGGTCGATCTTACGCAAACCGAGCAGTTCCTTGCGGCGCAACACTTTCCAGTTCTTTTTCTCATCATCCAGACTGTTCATCGTACGACGCAGCAGACGGACATCCTCATCCACGAGTCCCTGAGTGATCTGCTGATAGGCCTCACCAATGAAATGAACCATACGGGCCTGATTGTTGCAGACATGCTTGCTCAGCAGTGTCCAGGCTGCATCCTTGTCGTGTGTCTGCATCATCTCGGTGAAGACTTCATCACGCTGTGTGGCTGCCATACGCTTTTTATAGCTGCGGTTGTTGTTGAAGAGCATCACAACCACCAGTACAATAAGAAGTATCATGGCCACAACCCCACCAAAATGAACCAGCAGGGTAACAATGAAACAGAGGAAGAAGGCTGCTCCTGCCGTCATGAACCAACCACCAATCACCGAAACGACTCCGGTTACACGGAATACTGCACTCTCACGTCCCCAGGCTCTGTCGGCCAAAGAAGATCCCATACCGACCATAAAGGCCACATAAGTGGTTGACAAAGGCAGTTTCAATGATGTACCGACTACAATAAGCAGACCGGCCAGCACCAGATTGACCGATGCACGTACGAGGTCGAATGCGGCTCCGTTGGGCAGAATGGTCTCATCCTGATTGAAACGGGAATTGATCCAGTTCTTCACACAGACGGGTACATGAGCCACTACATATTCGGCAGCCGTGAGCACGGCACGTACCAGACGACGTGCAAAACGGGAAGAACCGAACATCTCGTCACCGGCATTCTGACGTGACAGGTCGACAGATGTCTTGACCACGTTCTGAGCCTTCTTGGAAGTAATAAGGGCTGTGGTCATGATCAGACCGGCACCGACCAGAAAATAAATTGGCGTACCGGCCGGTTCGTTCAACACGCCCATCAGATAAGTGGACGGAGAAGCGCCGGGGTGCGCCACAAAATCCTGATATGAAGAAAGACCGGCCAGCGTCACACCGATGAAGTTCACCAGGTCGTTACCTGCAAAAGCCATGGCCAGTGAGAATGTACCAAACAGTACGATAATCTTGAAGACGTTGACCTTACACCAATGAAGAACCTGCATCAGGAAGGAAAAGCCAATGACAAAACTCAGTAAAATGATATGCGTATGGGCATTGATCCATGCAGTGATTTCGGGAGTCATGAACGAGGCTTTACCCAATCCCTTGACCATAAGGAAATAAGCAATGGATGTGATGGAAAGTCCTCCAAATATACCGATGGTGTATTTCAGGTGTTTGACATAGTTGAATGTAAAGACCACGCGCGCGATCCATTGTACAGTCATACCGAATACAAAGGCTATGGCTACAGAAAGGAAAATGGCCAGGATAACCGAGAAGGCCTTGTCCGTATTGATCAGTCCGGCATAAGTCAGCGTAGGGTCATGCAGCATTTTCATCATGGCAAGCGCCGTACTACCGCCCAACAGCTCGAAGACCATGGAAACAGTAGTGGAAGTAGGCATACCCAGCGTATTGAACAGGTCGAGCAGAATGACGTCCGATGCGACCACGGCCAGGAAGATACACATGACTTCCTCGAAGGTGAAAAACTCGGGCCGGAAAATGCCGTGTCGGGCAATATCCATCATTCCGTCACTGGTTGTGGCGCCCACAAAAATACCGACGGCAGCGACCAGCAGGATGGTTTTGAAACGAGCCACCTTGGAACCGATGGCTGAACCCAGGAAATTGACAGCGTCATTACTCACGCCTACAAACAAATCAAAAGTTGAAAGGGCAAACAGGAATACGACGATTCCTACATAGATGAATTCCATACAATTTATTCAGAATGTTTATGACGCAAAGATAATGAAAATCTTGCAGCTTCACATTGTTTTGAAACTGAATTTTAACCGGAATGTCATATTTGTGACATAAATCTTCTTATTCGAAGCGGATGGATTTGGCCGGATGGATACGTGAAACCAACAAACTGGGCAGAATAAGAACAAAGACGGATATAAAGGCCGTAGCCGCATTGATGGCCAGAATATAGCCTGCATTGAACAGTACCGGAACAGCATCGACATAATAAGTGGCGGGATCAAGATGCACTATATTAAAATAGTACTGAAGGACTACCAGACCGATGCCCAGCACATTGCCCCACAACAAGCCGCGCCCTACAATAAAGGCGGCGAAATAAAGGAACACATGGCGCATACTGCGGTTCGTGGCTCCCAAGGCTTTCATCACACCGATAAAATTGGTACGTTCCAGAATGATGATCAACAGGCCGGATATCATGGTAAAACCGGCTACTGCCACCATCAGGATCAGAATAACCCAGACATTAACATCGAGCAGATCAAGCCAGTCGAAGATCTGGGGATAAAGTTCACGTATGGTCATTGCGGCATAACCGGCTCCATACTCATCTACCAGATGATTGACCTTGCCGACAAGACTGCCGGCAACCAGATCGACGTCATCGAAACGGTCGACGGTGATTTCTACACCGGCATACTGGTCGGTTGCATAATTGTTGAGCCTGTTGCAGACATAAAGGTCGGTAAAGACCATATTGTCATCGAATTCCGAAAGGTTGGTCTGATAAATCCCGGATACGGTAAAGCGACGGGCGCGCACATTGCCATCGAAGAAATAAGCAAAGACCCTGTCACCACAAGACAGATGGAGCCTGTCGGCTATGGTCTGCGAAACCACAATGCGGTTCGTTGCCGAATCGGCAGAAAATACGGGTATCTCTCCTTCCTTCAGATTGGACTTGAGAAAATCCGCATTGAATTCCGCTCCTACACCATGCAGCAGAATGCCTTCAAACGCATCGTCGGTCTTCAATATTCCACCCTTGTTGCTGAAACGCTGGATATGGCTGACGCCCGGCACCTGACGAAGCTCCCTGATCAGAGAATCAGGAAAAGCCACCGGCTTGCTGACACCTGAGCTGATGGACTCGTAATTGATAATCTGAATATGGGATCCGAAACCGATCACCTTGGAACGGATTTCGGACTTGAAACCAAGTACGACACAAACGGATACAATCATCACGGCCAAACCGATGGCCACTCCGGCCGTAGCGATACGGATAGCCGGACGGGATACATTTCTGACTCCGCCCTTGTCATTAAACAGTCGCTTGGCTACAAACAGATTAAATCTCATTAGTGTCGTACCGGTATGTATACTTGATTTTTCACATCTGACTGAACGGCTCAATCGTTCACACGTCCGGGATAGGCTTCAAGCGCCTTACGCAGAACGAACAGTGCACGTACAAGATCTTCTTTCTTAAGCACATAGGCTATGCGCACTTCGTTCTTACCGGATCCCGGTGTGGTATAGAAACCAGCTGCCGGCGCCATCATGACAGTCTCACCCTCGTAGTTGAATTCCTTCAGACACCAGGCACAGAATGTTTCGGCGTCATCTACCGGCAATTTGGCTACCGTATAAAACGCACCCATCGGAATAGGAGAATAGACACCAGGGATACAATTCAAACCGTCTACAAGACATTTACGGCGCTCTACGTATTCGTCGTAAACCTCACGGCTGTATTCTTCCGGTTCGTCCAAAGAGGCTTCGGCCGCAATCTGACCGATCAGAGGAGGACTCAAACGGGCCTGACAGAATTTCATCACGGCCTTGCGTACTTCCACATTCTTGGTAATCAGCGCACCGACACGGATACCACATTCACTGTAACGCTTGGAAACGGAGTCAATGAGTACCACGTTGTTCTCTATGCCTTCCAGATGGCAGGCGGAAATATAAGGTGAACCGGTGTAGATAAACTCTCTGTAGACTTCATCCGAGAAAAGATACAAATCGTACTTCTTCACCAGATCACGGATCTGGTTCATTTCACGGCGGGTATACAGATAACCGGTCGGGTTGTTCGGATTACAAATCAGAATCGCACGGGTCCGTTCGTTGATCAGTTCTTCGAACTTCTCCACTTTAGGCAAGGCAAAACCTTCTTCAATCGTGGTAGAGATCGTACGGATCACGGCTCCGGCCGAAATGGCAAATGCCATGTAATTGGCATAGGCAGGTTCAGGCACGATAATTTCATCACCCGGATTCAGACAGGACAGGAACGCAAACAATACGGCTTCTGACCCTCCGGAAGTAATGATAATATCGTCCGGCTGCAAATGGATATGGTATTTCTCGTAATATCCCACCAGTTTCTGACGATAACTCAGATTACCCTGACTGGGTGTATACTCCAAGATCTGATGATCAAAATGACGGATTGCCTCCAGAGCCGCTCGCGGAGTAGGAAGATCGGGTTGACCAATATTCAGATGGTAAACATGAATTCCTCTTTTCTTTGCTTCAAAAGCCAATGGGGCCAGCTTACGAATCGGCGATTCCGGCATTTCCTGACCACGAACTGATATTTTAGGCATATCACTTAATTTTTTATAATATCTTTTTAGTTTAAATCATGCAAAGATAACATTTCAACAGAAACCTGACAAAAAAATAAAGCACAATTTACACTTAAAATTACCGGAGACGAACAGTGAAACATGACACACAGGCACATGTCCGAAACAGAAAAACCGAGAACATGCCGACATTCGGAATGTGACCGACCCTTCCGAAACCGATCAGAAAGACAGACCGCCATCCGGACATCTGCCTCTCTGACACGGCGTATGAAAATACGGACAAAAAAAATTCCGGAAAAGCAACAAGCCTTTCCGGAATCTGTCTTTATGACTGTACGCCCTCAGGGATTCGAACCCTGGACCCATTGATTAAGAGTCAATTGCTCTACCAACTGAGCTAAGGACGCATCATTTTTGTTTTGCGAGTGCAAAGGTAGATGTTTTATTTTAAATCTCCAATTTTTTGAGAAGAAAATTTCATTTTTATTCCAAAAAATAAATTTCTGAGGGGATTCTGCGCTTCAAAACATCCATTTGGAAGTCTTTTTCCACTATAATACCATACTGACGAAGAGTTGCATCAATCGTCTTACGCACCAGTTCGGGATGATTGTTTTCCTCACTCACATGGCACAGCCACAAGTGACGCAAATCTTCCGTGATATTCTGCACCAGCACTTCTGCCGCCGCCTTGTTGCTTAAATGGCCTACCCCACTCCTGATCCTGCCTTTCAGATAAGCCGGGTAAGGACCCATCATGAGCATATCCTCATCATGGTTGGCTTCCAACACAAGATAATTGGCTTTCTGGATATAGGGTGGAATATTTTCGCTGATATGCCCGACATCCGTAATCAGACAAAAATTCACCTGACCACAAGTGATGCTGAAACCGACATTATCCGTACTGTCATGAGGCACTTCAAAAGGTGTGATCTCAAACTGCCCCAAACGGAAAGGCTGTTCCTTGACGATATAACGGGTATGTTCCGGATCAAGTTTCGTCGTCATACAGTAATTACGGTTCATACCCTCATGAACTTCGGCCGTGGCATAGACCGGCAGATTATAATCCTTTGCCAGATTACCTATCGCCTTGATATGGTCGGCATGATCATGCGTCACCAGTACGGCATTGATTTGATCAAGCGACAATCCATACGTCCGGAAATGCTTCTTTATGTTACGAATCCCTATACCTGCATCTATCAGTATTCCAAAATCATCTGTAAAAAGGAAATAGCAATTTCCGCTACTGCCGCTCCCCAAACAAAAAAACTTCAACATGTCTATTTATAATATTATGATACCAGAACTTTTATTCCCAGATATTCAGGAAAAGCAGGCTCTGTCACTACTTTATTTTTATATATTGTTCCACTTCCTATCGTGCAAACCGGACCTTATCACACTGCCTTTCCCGTATAAGCCTTAACAAAAGCCCCAGCCACGTTCATGTGGCTCCAAAAGCAAAAAACCGTCATTTCAAGACGGTAAAAGCCGGTTCATCTATACAAAATTATAAAAAAAAACAGATATAATCAAATATGGCGACACTTATACTCTCTATTTTATTCCGTGACCATCCGACAATACCCTTCCGTTCGCGCCAGCCACAAAAAAATCAGAATGGCAGACCGACAGCAAAATGCAATGTGAAATCGCGCCTGAAATCAGGATGCAAAAGCGGATAATGCCCGATGTGATCAGAATAGGCCGGATCGACTGCTTTCATACCGCCATCCAGACGAAGAACAAAAAAATCGAAGTTAAGACGGAGTCCCAAACCATACGATACGGCTATCTGACGCCAGAAGGTATCAAAACCGAACTGTCCGCCGGGCTGTTCGGCATACTCGCGAATGGTCCAAATATTTCCGGCATCTATAAAGAATGCTCCGTGAAGCTTCCAGAACAGTTTTGTACGATACTCGGCATTCAGATCCAACTTGATATCGCCGGTCTGATTGATAAAATCGATACGACCGTCCGTACCACGGAAAGAACCGGGGCCGAGACCACGCACGGACCAGCCACGCACACTGTTGGCTCCTCCACTGAAATAACGCTTTTCGTATGGCAGAATGGTGGAATTGCCATAAGGATAGGCTATACCCAGACCGAAATGCAAAGCCAGCGAGTTACGACTGTCGAAACGGAAACTTTTGCTCAGACTTACATCGCCCTTGACATATTGTGCATAGGCAATGTTGAACAAGGTGTATTGTCCGTTGCTTTTAGAGGCATTGAACAGCTCCGACAATCCATACAACAGATTACCGGAAAATTCGATATTGAAATGGAGGCCCAGCGCATTACTGCCATAATCTACCGCCGAAGCAGTACCTCCCTGAGAATTGTAGGAGAAGCTGTAACCGAACTTCATGATAAAGAGGTTCTCGTAATTGTAACGGAGAATGGCATTACGGTCACTGGCATCATCCAGATAGTCTCGACGGAACGTATCGGATATCCACGGCATGAACACATAGTTCAAATCGATAATATCAATCCTGTGCCGAAACAGTTCACGCGGACTCCGCCAACGGTAACGCAAGGCTGAAGTCAACACACGACGATGAAATTCCGGACGGTTCTGCGAATCGTAAAGAACGGATATTTCGGACGTAGGCTGGACTATATGCCGGTTTTTGCCAAAATGGAAAAGCTTGAACTGGGGAAAGGTCAACCCGACTTCGGCACTAATCTCAAAGTAATTCTGGTCACTGTAGCCTTCAAGACCGGTAATGGCTTCAAAAGCTCCACGCAGCTTCACGCTCAACAATTCGGAACCTCTGAAAAGATTTCTGTTCTGATAGGACAACGACAGGGCTGCTCCCAAATCACCGGCCGAATTGGTTCCTTCCAGTTCCGCACCAAACGACCTCGGACGATTCTGATTCACGGAAATATAACAGTCCAACTGACGGGAGAAGGTGTCGACTTCTTCCATACGGACATTAGAATAAAGTATTGACCCCAAACGGCCCAGATTAGCGTAAGTCTGCTGGACGTCACGCTCGGAATAATACTTTCCTGAAACAATTTTATTGTTGTCTATAAACACGGCCGGACGAAGTCCCAAACGTCCTTTATAATAAAACGGATAACCATTGTATACCATTTTGGTCACTCCAGTCGTATCATAACTGGATTCCATACGACCCAGATTATTAACAAAGGCAATCTGGCGGACCGTATAACGTTCATGAAGACGCAGGGAATCCTGAGCTGAAGGACGATACAACGGGATCAGCACCTTCAGGCCGACTTCATAGTTGCCTACACAAGTATCGGCAATATAGCGTACATATTCCTTATTGAACTTATAATAGCCGTTATTCTGCAGAAGAGTACTCATCCGGCTGCGCTCGGCATCCAGCACATTCACATCGAAAGGCATTCCGCTATAGAGCCGGGAATTTCCCTTGTCGGACATGATCAGGCTGTCTACCACCGGATCGTCTATCTGATAATCAAGCGAACTCACCCGATAACGGGGGCCCGGACTCAAGGCGTAGGTCAGTTTCAGCTTCTGTTTCTTGATCTGATACTGCTGGCTGATAGTCGCTTCCAGATAACCCATATTCTGTATGGCCGCCAACATATTCTCGGCCGAACGGTTGGCCTGTACTGTATCAAAAATGACAGGTGCTTCACCAATACGCTGAAGAAAACGGTTGATTCTCCGGGTAGTGTCACGTCCGGAAAGAAGATACGGCGCCATGGGTGCCTTGATCAGGCTGAACCATTTGGCATTAGGATGCTGGCGGATATAGCCTTTAAGCAGACTGACATCGACTTTCTTGTCGTCGGACTTGACAGTCACATTTTCCAGCATATAATGACCTTCCGGAATAAACCGTGATGCGGAGCACGCACTCAGCATCATCAACAGGAGACATAGGGCTAATTTATCTGCAAAGAACTTCATATCCGCTTTTTATATGACAAAAATACATGGTTTTTTTGGATTTTTATACCAATAACAAAAAATAACTTTGTAGCTTTGCAAAGAAAATCCAATCTTGACAACCATTCCAGATTATGATCAGCAAAAATAAAATCAAACTCATCCATGCACTGGCACAGAAAAAACAACGCTACTCACAACATCTTTTTGTAGCGGAAGGACATAAGGTCGTGGAAGATCTGCTAAGCCGCTTTGAGTGTACCTATCTGGCCGCCAAAAAGGACTGGCTGGAAGAAAAACAGCAGCTTGTGTCACATCTTCATCATAAAGATACCGAAATCCAGGAGGTCAACGATGATGAACTGACAAGAGCCAGTCTGCTCAAGACACCGCAGGATGTGCTGGCCATATTCAGGATTCCGGAGAATGATGAAGCCGACCAAACTCTGCCCGAACGCGAACTGTGTCTGGCACTGGACGGTATTCAGGATCCCGGTAACATGGGCACAATTGTCAGAATAGCCGACTGGTTCGGCATCACACACATCTGGTGCTCCCAGGACACGACGGACATTTATAACCCCAAGACCGTACAGGCTACCATGGGTGCCATGGCCAGAGTACAGGTGCATTACACGGATTTGCCGGCTTTTCTACAATCCTTATCTGCCGACATACCGGTATACGGCACCTTCCTTGACGGTACGGACATGTACGGACAGGATCTGTCTTCGAATGGTATCATCGTCATGGGAAATGAAGGAAACGGCATCAGCCGGCCTGTAGGCAATCTGGTCAGCAAAAGACTCTACATTCCCAGTTTTCCGGCCGAAAGAAATACGGTGGAAAGCCTGAATGTCGCTATTGCCACTTCAATTATCTGCGCTGAATTCAGACGGAGACAGACAGCGTCAAAATAAACGTCTCCATTTACAGGGTAAAGAATAATCCGATCCGGACAAGGGCACACCGGATAACTTCCAAAGCGTATAAGGAGGAATGGAAGTCCCGATACCATATTTCTGCCACACTTGTTCAAGAGAAGTGCCATCGGAAGGTGAACAACTTTCCGGCAGAAGAATCATATTACCGCCAATCCATTCCACGTAAGGTTCTTCCGCCTCCAGGCGATGCCACGACTGTACCCGTCCGTTTTCATCCAACACCACGACCTGCATGGAAAGTTCACTGAAAGGTGCAACATAAAGTCTGTGACAAGCCAACTTTCTCATTTTTCACCAGAACAAAGTTGAAATCCGATTATTTTCTATGTACCTTACGGATACGGTAAGGTTTTTCCTTGACTACATTAATTGACCGCTCTACCGGTCTGCTGTCGCGTAACTCAGAAGGCGACAAACGACGTTCCTGATGAACCGGTACCGGCAAAACGCTGTCCGACAATACCTTCAAGGTGTCATCTGCCTGCTTGGCAACGGTATCAGGCAATACCTGAGGTTCAAAATGACGATGGAAACGGATCAGACGGATCTGATCGAGCATCAGCATTACAAAATCATCCTGGTTTTTACGACGCTTTACATACACAAAACCATTGAGCGAACGTATCGTATCGGTCGTATCGGTCTCCAGTCGCAACTGCATCTGCCTGCTGGAGTAAATCCGCTGAGTCGTTGCGATTACCGAATCGTTTTTCAACCGGATATAAAAGGCAGCATAGGCCTCTACCGCATTGCTGCTGCCTATAAAACGGGTATCGAAACGCCAAAGGAATGCATCACCGGCATAAATACTGGTATCAGCCGGCATGGAGAACAACAGCTTGTCAACTAACTTTTCCGGTTTCAGCAAACGGGAAACCTTGTCCGACCATATATTGGCAGTATCTCCCTGGGCAGACAAATTGGCAGTATAATCGCTCTCACCTGATGCATCGAAGGTTTTGAGTTCTGTTTCGTATTTCTCCTGCAGTCTATTGTAAATATCATAAAGATAGGCCGTATTGGCGGAATACCACACCATGGAAGAATCGAATTCTGCCTTTGTAATGCCATATTTCTTGAATACAGCCTGCACGTACATGTACTTACGGGCATCAATACTGTCTCCTCCTTCCGAATCAGCCATACCCTGAGCCAGATGATAGTCGTAGAGAATCTGTTCCATCTCGGACGGTGAAATGACATCCGACGGAATATCCGGACGGCAAGCTGACAAGACGTGAAGCACAACCAGCCCCGCACCCAATAACCGTAAACGGCCATGACAGCCTGAAACCAATCTCTCGAACATAAGCCTGCTATTGATTAAACCGTAATACGTTTGTGATAAAACAATAATAAAGCAATTATACCACAACTGATTGCCGCATCGGCAAAATTAAAGATCGGACTGAAGAAGATAAAATGTTCGCCGCCTACAAAAGGCATCCATTCAGGCCAATAGGTATCTATAATCGGGAAATAGAACATGTCCACTACCCGACCCATCAGAATACTGTCGTACCCCGTACCGAACGGCACGAAATGAGCCACAAACGGAACAGGCGGATTATTGAATATCATGCCATAGAAAACACAGTCGATGATATTGCCTGCCGCACCGGCCAGTACAAGCGAAAGACAAATGATATAGCCCGTGGGCGCGCCCTTACGTATAACCTTGATGAGATAATACGTAATGACGGCCACAGCTACAATTCGGAAAGAAGTGAGAAAGAGCTTGTCGAAGAATTCCCAGCCAAAAGCCATACCCGGATTCTCGGTAAAATAGATGTAGAACCAGTCTGTAATACGAATGCTTTCGTGCATGTACATATTGGTCTTAACCCATATTTTAATGACCTGGTCAATCACCAACACCAAAAAAATCACCATCACCGCAAGGCGGCTTTTGCTACACAAGAATAACTTACTCTTTTCCACGCTTCTTATTATTTACTTTTTCATATTCTTGGCCTCGATGCTAAGCGTAGCATGCGGCACCAGACGCAACCTTTCCTTAGGAATCAGTTTACCCGTTTCACGGCAAATTCCGTAGGTCTTGTTCTCGATACGCACCAAAGCAGCTTCGAGTCCTTTGATGAATTTCTGCTGGCGGGCAGCCAGGATGGCCAACTCCTCCTTGGACTGGGTGTTAGCACCTTCTTCCAAAGCCTTGTATGTGGGAGAGGTATCATCCACTCCGTTATTGTCGCGATTCATCAATGAATTCAGCATTGACTCATAATCCCGTTTTGCCACTTCCAACTTCTCCAGAATCAGCGTCTTGAATTCCGCCAATTCCTCATCATTGTAAAATGTTTTTTCTGCCATAGCTTAATAATTTAAGGATTTAACAAGTTTAATTCTTCACGATCAGGATGTTAACCTTATAATCATCCAAATCCAACTCCACTGCATTGTCCAGTTTATCCACGACTGTCAGTGAATTGGCCAGAACCTGTCCACAGATATAGTCTTTAAACTGATCTACAGCTTTGTCTGTCTGTTCATTATGTTCGAGAGTGACAGCTATGCGGTCTGTGATTTCAAATCCGCTTTCCTTACGGATATTCTGGATTCGCTTAACCAACTCGCGTGCCACACCTTCCGTACGCAACTCGTCCGTAATCTGGATATCAAGTGCTACTGTCAGGTTACCGTCGTTGGCCACAGTCCAACCCGGCATATCTTCGCTGATGATATCAACGTCGGCAACTTCAATCTGAACGGTTTCACCTGAAGGAAGGGTAACAGGACATACACCTGTTTTCTCCAGTTCGGCGATCTGCTGCTGGGACATTTCTGCCACGGTTGCAGCCACTGACTTCATCAACGCACCGAACTTCTTACCCATCGTACGGAAATTACACTTCACTTTCTTGACTGAGATACCCTGACCCTCAACAAACTCCAGTTCCTTGACATTCACCTCGTCCAGAATAAGCTGACGCACGGCATCAATACTTCTCTGCTGCTCGGGGTCGCTGATCGGCAAAGAGATGCGCTGAAGCGGCTGACGTACTATGATCTGCTCTTTCTTACGCAGAGACAATACCATTGACGTGATACGCTGTGCCATTTCCATACGATACTCCAATGCACTGTCGATCATCGTTTCATCACATACCGGGAAAGAAGCCAGATGAACACTGTCGGCCTTTTCCTTACCTGTAGCCTGATTCAAATCGGTATACAGACGGTCAGCATAATAAGGTGCGATAGGAGCCATCAGTTTTGATACCGTCATAAGACAAGTATACAAGGTCTGGTAAGCAGAAAGTTTGTCTGTACTCATGGCGCTTCCCCAGAAACGTTTACGGCTCAAGCGGACGAACCAGTTGCTGACATTATCCACCACGAAATCCTGAATCAGACGACCGGCCTTGGTCGGTTCATAATCCGAATAGCAGGCTTCTACCTTGCGAACCAGTGAATTCAATTCTGAAAGGATCCAACGGTCAATTTCAGGACGCTCTGACATCGGCACATCTTCCTCTGCATAATTCCAGTTGTCCACGTTGGCATACATGGTCAGGAAAGAATAGGTCTGGAATAATTTTCCAAAGAAAATACGGGTCACATCCTGTACGCCGGCTTCATCGAACTTCAAATTATCCCAAGGAGAAGAGTTGGTAATCATATACCAGCGTACGGCATCTGAACCATACTTCTCTATGGAATCAAACGGATCGACGGCATTACCCAGTCTCTTGGACATCTTGTTTCCGTTCTTGTCCAGAACCAGTCCGTTTGAAATTACGGCCTTATAAGCCACACTGTCGAAGATCATGGTAGCCAGTGCATGCAGCGTAAAGAACCAGCCACGGGTCTGGTCAACTCCTTCTGCGATAAAGTCGGCAGGATAAACCTGACGGCTATCCAGTTCTTCCTTATGTTCGAACGGATAATGGATCTGTGCATAAGGCATGGCACCAGAATCGAACCATACGTCGATAAGGTCTGTCTCACGCTTCATCGGTTTGCCGCTCGGACTAACCAAAAGCACATCATCAACGAACGGACGATGAAGATCGATCTTATCATAATTGGCCTGATCATAGTTACCGGGAACGAAGCCTTTATCCTTCAAAGGATTGTGTGTCATCACACCGGCAGCAACAGCCTTTTCTATTTCATTGTAAAGTTCCTCTACAGAACCGATGCAGATTTCTTCACCGTCTTCCGAACGCCAGATAGGCAATGGAGTTCCCCAATATCTGCTTCGGCTCAGGTTCCAGTCATTAAGATTCTCCAACCATTTTCCGAAACGGCCGGTTCCAGTAGAAGCCGGTTTCCAGTTGATGGTCTTGTTGAGTTCGATCATGCGGTCCTTTGCAGCTGTACTCTTGATAAACCAACTGTCCAAAGGATAATAGAGCACGGGCTTGTCTGTTCTCCAGCAATGAGGATAATTGTGCACATGCTTCTCAATCTTGAATGCCTGGTTGGCCTGCTTCATCATCATGCAGATCTCCACATCAAGTGTTTCGTCTTTGTCAGTCTTGGCAGGATCATAAGCATTCTTCACAAACTTGCCTTCCCACTGGCGATACAGATCCACATTGACTTTCTCTGCCACGAACTGCTCATCCAACTCCTCAAGCTTATAGAACTTTCCTGTCAGATCAACCATCGGACGGAGTTCACCTTTCTTGTTAATCAGATGCAATGGCGGTATGCCGGCAGCTTTGGCCACCTGAGCATCATCCGCACCAAAAGTCGGCGCGATATGTACGATACCTGTACCGTCCTCTGTCGTCACATAATCTCCTGGAATAACCCTGAAAGCACCTTCACCAGGATTTACCCACGGCATAAGTTGCGCATAGTGCATACCGACCAGATCAGTACCTGCGTATTCACCAACAATCTGATATGGAACGATTTTGTCACCCGGCTTATAGTCCTCCAACGGCATATTTTCACCCTTGGCATTGAAATAGGCACTTACACGTTCCTTGGCCATTACGACAGTAACAGGCTGTGACGTATACATGTTATAGGTCCGGATGCAGACATAAGTGATCTTCGGACCGACACAAAGAGCCGTATTTGAAGGCAAGGTCCACGGTGTGGTTGTCCATGCCAGGAAATAAGGTTCACCCCACCCTGTCATTTCCGGTTTGGGATCAAGTATGGCAAACTGTGCCGTTACCGTGGTATCCTTCACATCACGGTAACATCCCGGCTGGTTAAGTTCGTGTGAACTTAATCCGGTTCCCGCAGCCGGTGAATAAGGCTGGATGGTATAACCTTTATAAAGCAAACCTTTCTGATAAAGCTGCTTCAACAGCCACCACAAGGTTTCGATATATTTATTATCATAAGTAATATACGGATGTTCCATATCGACCCAATATCCCATACGGTGGCTCAACTCAGTCCACTCTTCCGTATACATCATGACATTGGTACGGCACTTGCGGTTATATTCCTCTATGGAAATGGTCTTTCCGATATCTTCTTTGGTAATTCCCAGTTCCTTCTCTACGCCCAATTCCACAGGAAGGCCGTGAGTATCCCAACCGGCTTTACGTCTTACGAGAAAACCCTTCATGGTCTTGAAACGACAAAACGTATCCTTGATGGAACGTGCCAGCACATGATGAATGCCCGGATGACCATTGGCAGAAGGAGGACCCTCAAAAAATATAAATGAAGGACAACCTTCACGTTCCGTCATACTTCTGTGGAAAAGATCGGCATCATCCCACTGCTTCAAGACTTCCTTATTTATGTCCGATAGGTTCAATTTTGAACGTTCTGCGAATTTCTTTGCCATAAATCAATATGTTACTCTTTACCTAGCTAATAAAATTGTCGCAAAAATACTATTTTTTTCGGTAATAGAAAAAAAAATTGTCTTTATTATACAGTTTTACACTTATTTGCAACGTGCACTAAGTCTGACACTGTTCTGCATCTTTTCACCGCATGAGGTCAGTCCATCGGCATTATCTAAATGACAACGGCCCGTATGGCGAGCACCAGATAAGTGAAATACAATACTGTCTGGAAAACATCCAGATCGGCTACGGCATAACCCGAAGAGGTGTATTGTGTTGAAACGACTTCCTTTCGCTGAAAGAACCTGCGCTGCAGAAATGCATACAGATAATAGAATCCCACTCCGACCAATATGCCCCATAAGGCTCCGAACAGAATATCTCCCGGATAATGTACACCCAGATAAATACGGGAATAAGAACATAACACGGCCCACAGGACCAAAGAACAGGTCATATAAAGATGACGAACAAGCAGGGAAAGAAACATGCAGACTGCAAAGGTATTGGCAGCATGACTGGATATAAAGCCGTAACGGCCCCCACGATAACCGTTGACCACATCCACCATATACATTATCTGTGGATCCTGCGCTGGCCGGAAACGGGCAAAATACGGTTTACAAAAGGACGATGAAAACTGATCGGCCAACAAAATGACCAACGCCAGCATCAGGATTATCAATCCCACCTCACGCATGGAATTGTTTTTTATAAAAACATAGAAAAGCACTACAGCCACAGGAATCCAGGCCACCGTACTGGTAATTCCGGTCATCAGCTGATCCCAGAAGAGAGAGTCGCTTCCGTTAAGACTCAACAAGAGCTGCTGGTCAAATTGTATCAGTTCGTCGAGGCTCATATCAAATCACTTCCATTGAATTAGACGGCAACCATCCGACCTTACCGTCAGAAAGTCTGATTTCCTTCCAGTCCTTCATTGACTGGTCTACTATCTCTACATGCGTTCCCTCATGCAATACGAAAAGGACTGTTCCGGACTCATTGGGTGTACTCTTCACCTCTACCGAAGTGGCCATAATAACGGCTCCGGTACGATCCTTGATTCGCCGCGACTGATATGCCGCAAACACATTAACCAGCACGAGAACAACCAGCATGGCCAATGCACCAAAGAAACCGAGTTTCTTATAGGCTATCTTTTGAGCAAACAAATAAAGCATGACCAGGAGTCCCGTCAGGATAAATGCCACAATTCCCGTACGTGCCCATCCGTCTGCACTGGACAGATTGACCAGAGACTTCATCCATGTCACAAAAAACATTTCACTTTCCGGTACGATTTTGTCGACAGTCTTCGAACGTGCCAGATCCAGATTAAAACGGATATCGCCGTTACCCGGCTGCAGCAACAGGGCACGCTCATAATTCAGAATGGCATCTGCCATCTGACCTGTACGGTAATAACAGTTACCCAAATTGTAATAGATGGCAGCATGCTCACCGTTTTTCAACAGTTTCGTATAAATGTCTATTGCCTTGTCATACTGTTCAGACGCATAAGCAGAATCGGCCTCAGCCTTCGTTTGTGCATGAACAGGAAACCATAACAAGCACAAGACCATCAATATGATATATTTTTTCATTGTCATATTCATTTGCGGTTTATCGTTTGATCATATTCTCCATTTCACTCATGACCTTCACTGAAGCCATGTAAATCTTATCCATGGTCTGCGCCGGATCACCTGGAGCATAACGCGCAAACTCACAATCATTCAACACAGAAAGGAATGCATCCGCCGTTTCCTGTGAAACGCCGTGCTGAAGCAATTTTTCATTCACGTTCTCCTTATTGAGTTCCGCTACTGGAATATTCAGCTTGTCACCCACATAACCCCACATGGCCTTCAATACTTCCTCATAGAATTCTGAAGGTTTGTTGGCACGTAGCAGAGCCTGAGCCTGCTTCATGCGGCGGGCTGCCACCTTGTTGGCTTTCTTATGTTTCATCATAACTACATTACTGCTGTCTGTAGCCTTTTTACGGAAAATAACGATCAGTACTACAAATACCAGTAACGGGATCAGATAACAAAGTGCATACTTCAAGGTACCGAACAAGGTATCGCCAGGCTGACGCAAAGAAACGTCTCCCTGATGGATATAACGGATATCGGAAGCCAACAGTTCTACATCTTCACGCTTGTTGTAGCTGGCATTACCTTCGCCTCCCTTGCCTTTAGCCACTTCCAGATCATAACTGTCTGACTTCAGGGTCTTATACTGCTTGGCTGCCGGATCAAAGTAGCAAAACTCAACAGACGGGACTGTATATTTGCCCGAATGACGAGGAACAGCCAGATAATCGAATATCATCTCACCAGTTGCTCCTTCACGGCCTATCTTCGTATTGTCAGTTGTCTTGGCGTCATAACTTTCAAAATCCTTGGGGAAATTGACAACCGGTGCTTTCATCAGTTTCATATTGCCCGTACCGGATACGGTCAACCGTAAGGTCAGGGCATCGTTTGTCTTGATCTCCTTTGGAGTGAGTGAACTTTTGAGTGTGAACTGTCCTACCGCTCCCGAAAAATTGGCCGGCCGAGGCTCTGGCAAAGGATCTACCTGAATGGTCAATGCCGGAGCTACAATGGTCTTTTGAACTTCCGTCATGGCACTGCCTCCACCAAAGAACGCATCAAAGGGATCGATATTCCGGTTCTGCTGAACCACTACAGCCTGGAATTTGATGGAAGGAATGGTCAGTTTTCCGCTTCGCTGCGGGAACAGCACATATTGTCTCCAAAGAACCGTTCCATAGTTACGTCCGTTATAATGCTCCATTTTCAGACTTTTCTGCTGTGGAAGAGGAATTTCCTGTGTATGGAAACCATCAAGATCGGGCATATCACCCATCAACTGGGAAAGACTAACCAACGAATATACCTTGTACGTCAACAGAATGGCTTCCTGCTCGTAAACCCGCTTCTTGCTGGCTGTAACGGCTATAAAGAGATCCTTTCCCGTAATCTGGGAACCTGCATCCTGCGTATGCATCCGTCCACCACCCGAATTGCTGCCGCTGTTTGAAGAAGAGTTACTCCTTGTCTTATCTGGCGGCAACACCTGTATACGCAAGGAATTGGATTGATGCTTTTTACCGTTCACTGTCACTGAAGCCGGACCAATGGTGTAGGTTCCGGCCTTTGTGGCATTCAGTATGTAAGTAAAGGTTACGGAACTGCTCTGTGTAGTCCGTCCGTTGATCATCTGAAAGCTGCTTTGCATGGAACGGCTCGGCCCCATCAGGATATCAAATCCCGAAACTGCAGGAGCTGAAAAGTCATCAATATCCTGCGTATTGACTTTATAGGAAAGCCTGAACTGATCCCCCACTACAACTACATCCGGTGCTGAAGCAGTGACCTGGACATCTGCCCACGCAGCCAGGCTAAACATTAACCATCCGATTAATAAAAGATATTTCTTCGTTATCATCTTGTTCAGTTGATTTGATAATTACCACTGTTTTTCCAACCGCTTCCGCTGTGGCTGAGCCATTGCTTTCTTGATACGTTCCTGCGTATTCTTTTCATTCTGCATGGCTGCCCTTAAAAGCTGTTCGGCGTTTTCCTTCGACATTTTGTCGTTGTTTTGCTGCTGTTGTTGCTGTTGCTTCTGCTTTTCTTCCTGTTTGTCTTTATTCTGGCTTTGGTCTTTCTTGTCACTCTGCTTGTCCTCGTTCTTGTTCTGACTGCCGCCATCCTTCTTGTCCTTATCGTTATTCTTGTTCTGATCCTGCTGAGGATTGTTTTTCAGCTGATACTGACATAAGGCCAGATTATAACGGCTTTCATCATCGGCCGGATTTCTGCGAAGTGCATTCTTATAACATTCTATAGCCGGACCGAACTGTTTCTGGCTTTGTAGAATGACACCCATATTATGATAAATCTTAGACAAGCGGGTCTTGTTGGTTTCCAACTTGGCTGCCTTTTCATAGGATTCCATCGCCTCCTTGGGCTTTTGCTGACGCAGAAGCGCGTTTCCCAAATTAAAATGTGCCTGAGCCGAACGGTTGTTCGCTTCGAGGGCTTTACGGTAATCCACATCAGCTGCGGTGTAATTACTGTCACGATACAGACGATTACCACTTCTCAGATAATCGCGGTATGTCTTCTGCTGTGCACAGACAGAAACCGCACACATACATAAGACACATAACAGCAGATATCGGTATTTCTTATAAAACATATACAAAGATTTATTTACGGAACAATTTAATACCCTTGAACAAAGGATTCTTACGCGACATAATCAGTATTTCCATAACTAACAGCACGAGTGCCAACAGAGCAACAGCCTGAAACTGCTCGTCGTATTCAGAATAGATCACACTCTCCATTTCCTTTTTAGCCAGTTTGTCCACATATCCGGACAAAGCCGTCTGGGCGGAAGAACTGTTGTCTACATATATATAAGCTCCCTGACCTGCCTCTGCAATCTCGCGACACATCTGTTCGTTCAATTTGGAAATAACCGTATTTCCAGACTGATCAAGCATATAGCCTGATGCTCCGGGCATCGGGATCGGCGCTCCTTCAGGCAAACCGATTCCCAACACATAAACCTTGATACCATGCTTGGCTGCCTCACGCGCCATTTCTACGGCACCGCCTTCATTATCCTCACCGTCTGTTATGACAAAAATAGCCTTGCTGACATCCTGATTAGGTGTAAAGCTCTTCATAGCCAGATCTATGGCTTGCTTGATATCTGTTCCCTGCGTCGTTATCAGGGACGGCGAAATGGTTTCCAAAAACATTTTGGCAGACACGTAATCACTGGTAATCGGCAACTGCGTATAAGCTTCACCGGCATAAACGATCAGACCGATCTTGTCATCTGTCATCTGATCAACAATGCTGCTGACCAGCATTTTGGCCTTATCCAGACGACTGGGTGTCACATCCTGTGCCAACATCGAATTGGAGATATCCATCGCGATTATAGCTTCTATTCCCTGCCGCTTGCGGGTATCCACCTTTGTACCGAACTGCGGACGTGCCAGAGTAACAATAAGCAGAGCCAACGCTCCAGCCATCAGCCAGAACTTCACTTCCGGCCTGTATTTTGACACATCCGGCATGAGAGCCTTCAGCAATTCCATATCCCCATAACGTTTCAGGCGCTTTATCCTCAGATAGTTGGTCAGATAATGTCCGGCAACCAACAAGGGAATCAACAAAAGCAAATATAAATATAACGGTTCACCAAAACGAAACATAAGTCTTTAATTTTAAGGTATTTTCTTCAATACAGTCATACGCAACAGAATTTCCAGAAGCAGGCAAATGACAGCAACCCAGGCAAAAGGAGAATAAGCCTCGTAGCGCTTACTGTACTGCTTGACATTCATCTTGCTCTTTTCCAGCTTATCAATGGACTGATAAACTTCTTCCAGCTTTTTGTTGTTTGTGGCACGATAAAACTCACCATCCGTTTTTCCGGCTATACTGGCCAATGTCTTGGTATCAATTTCCACCGGTACGTTAAGATATTGCACTCCTCCAGCCACCGGCATGGGATAAGGGGCCATTCCATTGGTTCCTACACCGATCGTATAGACACGTATTCCAAAACTTTTGGCAATCTCAGCTGCTGTCATCGGCGAGATGTCTCCCATATTGTTGGTTCCGTCAGTCAACAGGATAATCACCTTGCTCTTTGCCTTACTGTCTTTCAGGCGGGATACGGCATTGGCAATACCCATACCTACAGCCGTTCCATCCTGTATCATCCCACGCTGGGCTATATCTGTCTTTATGCCTTGGAACAGATTGAGCAATACGGCATGGTCGGTCGTCATCGGACATTGGGTAAAAGCTTCACCTGCAAAAATCGTCAATCCGATATTGTCATTCGGACGTCCTGCGATAAATGCGGATGCCACTTTCTTGGCTGCCTCCAGACGATTGGGTTTAAGGTCTTCAGCCAACATACTGGTTGAAACATCCACCGCCAGCATGATGTCTATACCTTCTACCTGAGCATTCTTCCAACTGTTTGAAGTCTGAGGCCGGGCCAACACCAATATAATCATCACAAAAGTGAGCAAACGCAACAAAAAAGGTGCATGGATCAAATAATACTTGTATGTACGCGGTGCATAACGGTATGCAGACGTATCGGAAACCTCCAGAGTAGCTTCCTTTCTTTTGTTCTTGAGCACGTACCATATAATATATGGTATGAGCAGCAACAACAGAAACAAATATCCTATATTAACAAATTCCATGATAATCAACTTTTATTAGGCTACCAACATATAAATCATCCAAACAATCCAGCCAACCAGCCCGACAGCCACCAAAGTCATCAAACCTAAGGACAGACGCATGAGCAACACCGTACGCCGGCTGCGTTTCTGCTCCACCGTCACTTCCTCCGGCTCTTTCTTCTGATTAGGATCTACTTCTATCTTGGTCTGATTAATATATTCTATTGCATGAACGAGGTTACGGTCATTTTCATTTATTTCCGCATTATACTTGGCAAACTTCACCAAATCGGCAGTCACAAAAAGTGAACGTAACTCATCAAGTGCCTCCTCATTACCTGTTTCCAGAAGTCGGTCAATAATCTCAGACGAAGTCATCTCCATGGCATTAAAGCCGTAACGGTTACGGATATAGATTCGGAGCGTATCCGTCAATCGGGTATAATACTCCTTGGAGTCTTCCCTTGTCCATGCCTTTTCAGCCTTGATCTGGTCTATTTCCTGCATAGCCTTGGTATGGGGTGGAATTTTGGGAGCAAGCTTGATGATCTTGATGATCGGCTTGTTATCACGATAACGGATATAGAAATAGCTCAAAGCCAATACCCATATCAGCAACAGCACTGAATACCAGAAGATCCCCCGCCAGTCTTCCCATGAGAAGGGCACATCCATAATTTCCTTCGGCCCATAGAAGCGGTCCACATGAACCGTATCAACAGGCACCGTAAGCACACGCAAAGCCAGATTTTTCGAAGCATGTACCTGTCCGTCTACCTTTACTTCAAACGGAGGCAAGTAATAAAATGATGAATCAAAGGAAGTAATGGTATACTGCTGGGAGATCATCCGGCGCGCTCCTTCATTCAACATTTGCGTATCAGGTCTGGCCACATCAACTATTTCCACACCGGGCACCAGCATGTCGCCCGACCTGAGTGCCGGCATCTGCAGCTTCGACTTGCTGTCGCAGCTCACATCCAATGTAATATGCGCCTGCTGTCCTATAAACAACTCCAAAGAGTCAATCTTGACATCCACCGTCACTTGAGCCACTGATGAAGCGGAACAAAACAAGCCGGTCACGCAAGATAACAAGAACAACAAAACGAGACTGTTTTTATTCATCTGCTTTTTTTCTTACTGATTCTAACTACGTTTGGCGAAAAGGGTCATCAATGAGGCTACATAATCCTGATCAGTCCGTATGGAAACGGCATCCACATTACTCCGCGTAAACACCGACTCCAAATGACGCTGATGCTTTATCCACCAGTCACGGTGAGCCATGCGCACCTTTTTGCTTGAAGAGTCGATATACTGCTCATGACCAGTTTCTGCATCCCTGACTTTCAGAAGCCCCACATCCGGTAACTCCGCCATACGGCGGTCATATACCTGAATGGCTACCACATCATGTTTGCGATTGGCAACCGTCAGTGCGGTCTGATAATCCTTGGCATCGATAAAGTCGCTCAACAGGAAAGCGGTACAGCGGCGTTTGATCACGCGAGTAAGATATTCCACAGCCTGTCCTACTCCCGTACGCGTACTCTGAGGATTGAAATCCAGCAGTTCACGTATGATGCGAAGTATGTGTTTCCGGCCTTTCTGAGGCGGAATAAACTTTTCTATCTGGTCTGAAAAGAATATGACCCCGATCTTGTCATTGTTCTGAATGGCGGAAAAAGCCAAAGTAGCCGCAATTTCCGTCACCATATTACGTTTGGTCTGAACGGTTGTTCCGAAGTTCAGACTTCCGGATACGTCAACCAGAATCATGACCGTCAGCTCTCTTTCTTCCTCGAAGACTTTGACGAACGGTTTGTTATACCGCGCCGTCACGTTCCAGTCAATATCACGGATGTCATCACCATATTGGTATTCACGCACTTCCGAGAAGGCCATACCTCTGCCCTTGAAGGCAGAATGATACTCTCCAGCAAAAATATTGTTGGAGAGACCCCGTGTCTTGATTTCGATCTGACGTACCCGTTTTAAAATTTCGTTCGTATCCATTCAACAAGGTTTAAGGTACCTCTACTTTATTCAGAATCTGGCTGACAATCTCCTCACTCGTCACATTGCTGGCTTCTGCCTCATAACTTAATCCGATACGATGACGCAGCACATCATGGGCAACTGCACGCACATCCTCAGGAATCACATAACCACGACGTTTGATGAATGCATAGGCGCGGGCTGCCAAAGCCAGATTGATAGAGGCACGCGGTGAACCTCCGAATTCGATATAATTCTTCAGATCCTTCAGACCGTACTGATCCGGATAACGTGTAGCGAACACGATGTCAGCTATATACTGTTCGATCTTTTCATCAAGATAAACCTGCTTGACCACTTCACGTGCATCGAGGATTTCCTTTGACGACATGATCGGACGGACCTGCATCTTCTCTCCCTTGATCTGCTGACGGATGATTCTCTTTTCTTCTTCCAATTTCGGATAATCAATGATCACCTTGAGCATAAAACGGTCTACCTGTGCTTCCGGCAATGGATAAGTACCTTCCTGCTCAATCGGGTTCTGAGTAGCCAGCACCAGGAAGGGCTCGGGGAGTTTGTAAGTCTCCTTGCTGATAGTCACCTGACGTTCCTGCATGGCTTCCAGCAATGCACTCTGCACCTTGGCCGGTGCACGGTTGATTTCATCTGCCAATACGAAATTGGCAAATACCGGACCTTTCTGTGCGATAAAGGCTTCTTCTTTCTGACTGTACATCATTGTTCCGATCACGTCGGCGGGCAGCAAATCGGGTGTAAACTGGATTCTGCTGAATTTTCCATCTATCAATGAAGCCAAAGTCTTTATGGCTAAGGTCTTTGCCAGACCCGGCACACCTTCCAACAACACGTGTCCGTCACTCAACAAACCGATCAATAATGATTCTATCAGATGTTTCTGTCCGACTATCACCTGATCCATTCCGGCAACCAGGTTGGTCACAAAAGCGCTTTGTCTTTCTATGCGCTCATTAAGTTCGCGAATATCAATCGCTTCCGTCATATTTTTTTAGTTTAAATTGTACATTTATTTTTTTGTGACCCAAAATTACGCTTTTTGTAAGGGACAGGCAAATATTATATTATTAAAAAAAGTTTCTCAAATATGAATTTAAGAAACTTTTGATTACCGTTATGGCTCCCTCAGACGTAATTCCGGCAATTTCAATTTTTGGCCTACCGGTATGACATCCGGATTCTTAATCTGATTATAGACCACTATATAGGGTACAAAATTCTTTGAACCATAATACTTCAATGCGATATGGCGCAACGTCTCGCCCTGTTGCAAGCTGTAAATTTGTTTGGTTCCCACAATCTGATAGCGTCCGCCTTCCAACTGCGGATATAATCTATCCGGATTTTTCTGACTGACGGCTGTCTGAGCCTTGTTATCTGCAACCTGGACCTTTTTTTCAGGCTCATTGAGGGTTTTATTTACAACCCTACGCATACTGTCTGAAGTATTGGACGTTGACGCCTTCACCGTATCTGCCATTGAAGACTGTGATTTCTCCGGCACGATAACTGACGACGTCGTGTCAACGGCATGCTCCGACGTAACCGGAAGTATCGGAACAACATTTCCCTCAATATCGCAACCTCCCGGACACAGCAATCGGTAATAACCGATAAAGTAACTGCCTAACATCAGCAACAACACTATAAGAACAGACAATACCATCAACCACACAGGGGGAATACGCCGACGACGTCTGGGCGATGGAGCCATCTGAACTATATGCTGATTCTCGACTGTCTGATTCTCGACATGCTGTACTTCAATATTCTGATTACCGGCTGACTGTTCATCAACTTTCTGACGCTTGACTTCCTGAGTATCCATGCGCTGATGATCAACATGCTGATATCCCATATTCAGATATTCCACATGCTGGCTGTTTACAGCTGATGACACCGTGCCACAGTCATCACTGTCGCATGGTCCTGTCATATCTGCAATATGATTCATTGTCTCAGACGGTTTTTCATTGCCGGCAGACGATGCCGCAACCACATTATCATGTTCAGCCGTATCATCAGAAGAAAGTGCGCTATCCTGATGAACATCCGCCGTATCCTGATCTGTCACAGGCTGCCCATCCGTATCATTTGCCGGAACAGGTTCTGCCACCTCTACAGTCAAATCTTCGGCCAAAGACGCCACCTCATCTTTTCCTTCCGTAATAATATCTTCATCATCCTTCAAATCGTCCTGATTCGCATTTTCATCATCGGGTCCTGCGTCCGTAACCTCTTCTTGAACATCAGAAGTATAATTCGAATCCTCATCTTCTTCTTCAGAAATATCCGAAGGCAAATCTTCCGTATTATCCGCATCCGCATTTTCAGACAGCTCGACTTCAGTTTGCGCATCCTCATCCGTTTCATTCTGAATCAACGCACTGTCATTTTCCTGCGAATCCACTTTTTCCATCTCCGAAAGATCAGTACTCTCATACAATATCACCGTTTCGAACTGTGCAAAAGGCTTATTGATTTCATCACGCAATGTAGTATCCGGCGTAAATGTCACCTTCGTATAACCATTGATGACTATACGCTCACCAGTGTTCACATCTACGCTCTCCCGGCTTTCCACACGCACCAGCTTAAAGGTACCAAACCCCTTTATCTTGACCAGTTTGTCTGTCTGAAGATATTCCTGAACAATTTCAAAAACAGACCTGACAAACATTTCGGCATCTTTCAAGGGGATATCCTTGCGCTGTGCCAAACCTTCCGACAACTCTTGAATTAATATTTTTCTGTTCATTATCCGGTTTTATTGTACCTTCTCTTTCAATAAAGCACTTGGTTTGAAATTAATCACCAGTTTCGGGGGAACCAACATCCTTTGCTGGGTAGCCGGATTGACCACAACCCGTTCGAGTTTCTTCTTGACCTCAAACGATCCGAAGCCTTGTATGGAAACGGTATCATCCTCTTCCAGATGATCAACCATTTCAGCCACAAAAGCATTCATCACAGAAGAGGTATCTCTTGTGGTATACCCCATCCGGCTTGCCAGTTCTGAAATAAACTCCTTATTATTCATATTTACTCTTTTTCAATATGACCATACAAGTCAAAATCATCAGAATCGGTAACCTTCACCTGATAGAATTCTCCTATACGCAATTTTCCATCCGTAAGAGGTATCAACACCTCCGGATCCACTTCGGGTGAATCAAATTCTGTCCGGCCGATATAATAGTCCCCTTCTATACGATCTATAATAACCTTAAAGGTCTGTCCTACCTTTTGAGCAGTCAGTTCTGCTGAAATCCGCTGCTGCACTGCCATCAGTTTATCCAAACGGCTTTGTTTGACTTCTTCCGGCACATCATCGTCGTAATGCTCGGCGGAATATGTACCTTCCTCTTCCGAATATGCAAAAGCGCCTAACCGATCAAATTTTGCAAATTTGACAAACTCGATCAATTCCTTGAAATCTTCATCCGTCTCGCCGGGGAATCCGACCATCATCGTGGTACGTAAATGAATGCCGGGCACACGTTCACGCATCATTCTGATCAGATCATAAGTCTGCTGTTTGGTCACGTGACGTTGCATACGGCGCAAAACCGGATCACTGATATGTTGCAAGGCTATATCCAGATAGCGGCAGACATTGTCATGACGCGCCATCACATCCAGAAGTTCCTCAGGGAATGCTGCCGGATAAGCGTAATGCAAACGGATCCATTCCACACCGGGTATTGTAGCCAAACGGTCAATAAGCTCTGGCAGGCACTGTTTCTTATACAGATCTACACCGTAATAGGTCAGTTCCTGAGCTATCACCTGAAATTCCTTCACGCCCTGTCCAACCAGATAGCGCACTTCAGCCTCTATCTCTTCAATCGGTCGGGAAACATGACGCCCTGTAATGATAGGAATGGCACAATAGGCACAACGGCGGTCACAACCTTCTGATATTTTCAGATAAGCATAATGGGACGGTGTAGTCAACTTACGCTCCAGCGCAAGTTCATCATGATATTCATGTCCCAGATCTTCCACCAGTTTACCCCAATCAAACTTACCATAATAGCGGTCTACCTGCGGAATCTCCTGAGCCAATTCGCTGAGATAACGTTCTGACAGACATCCCATCACATACAGTTTCCTGATCTTACCCTGCGCCTTGGCTTCACAAAATTCCAATATCGTATTGATACTTTCTTCTTTTGCATCGCCTATAAAACCACATGTATTGATCACCGCAATCTCGCCTTTTGGCGAAGGGCTGTCGTGAGTGACCTTATATCCACAAGCCTCTAACTGACGAAGAAGCTTTTCCGAATCAACCAAATTTTTCGAGCACCCTAAAGTGACGATATCTACTGTTTTTTTCTGCAATTTAAGTTCGTTTTAAAAAGGTTCATAAACTAATCAGGATTTTCCAAACAGGGATTTCACGAATTCCGTCCTGTTAAAAGGCTGCAGGTCTTCCATACCCTCACCTAATCCGATGTAACGGACCGGTATCTTAAACTGATCGGATATGCCTATCACCACACCTCCCTTGGCCGTACCATCCAGTTTGGTAATCGCCATACTGGTCACTTCCGTTGCCAAAGTAAACTGCTTGGCCTGTTCAAAAGCATTCTGACCTGTACTGCCATCCAGCACCAGCATCACGTCATGAGGCGCATCGGGCACTACTTTCTGCATAACACGCTTGATCTTGGTCAGCTCATCCATCAATCCTTTCTTATTGTGCAATCTGCCGGCCGTATCAATCAGCACGACATCTGCCTGATTGGCTACTGCAGAGCTCAACGTATCGAAAGCCACGGAGGCAGGATCGCTTCCCATATGCTGTTTGATAACCGGTACACCAACTTTCTCTCCCCATATAACGAGCTGCTCCACTGCAGCAGCACGGAAAGTATCCGCAGCTCCGAGATATACGCTCTTACCAGCCTTTTTAAACTGATAGGCCAGCTTTCCGATTGTAGTGGTCTTACCTACTCCGTTTACTCCCACCACCATGATGACATAAGGTTTTTTGCCTTCAGGCACAACAAAGCCCTCTGTATCTTCTGTGTTGTTTTCAGTCAGGAGAGAAGCAATTTCTTCACGAAGTATATTATTAAGTTCATTTGTCGTTACATACTTGTCTCTCGCCACACGGGTCTCAATGCGTTTGATAATATTCAGCGTTGTCTCCACACCGACATCAGAAGTCACCAGCACTTCCTCGAGATTATCCAGAACCTCATCATCCACTTTTGACTTTCCGGCTACAGCACGCGTAATCTTTCCAAAGAAGCTTTCCTTTGTCTTTTCCAATCCCTTGTCAAGGGTTTCTTTCTTTTCTTTTGAAAAAAAACTAAATATTCCCATGTGAAACAGTAGTTTATATTAATGTACAAAGATAACATAAGTTTTTTAAAAGTGCGCAGTTATATAAACAAAAAAATCCCCGCCTTGTCTGCAGGCGAGGATTTTTCTATAAAGTTGATTAAAAATCTGCTTCAAATTAGTTCTTAAAGAAATCCTTAACGGCTTCATTAGGAACCATCTGCTCATCAAAGATATATGCACCCGTCTTCGGGCTCTTTACCATCTTGATAACCTTTGTGTAGGAACGTCCATCTGTTTTACCAGTCTGGAGGGTTGCCACTGTCTTTTTTGCCATGGTACTTCTCTATTATTTAATTTCTTTATGTACTGTCATTCTCTTCAAAATCGGATTGTACTTCTTAAGTTCCAATCTTTCCGGAGTGTTTTTCCTGTTCTTGGTAGTCACGTAACGTGATGTTCCAGGAAGGCCACTCTCCTTCATTTCGGTGCATTCCAAAATAACCTGCACTCTGTTACCTTTAGCTTTCTTTGCCATAAGTCTTACTCTCCTCTAATTAAGCAATTACTTTAATGCTTTTCCAATCACAATAGCCTTTCTGTACCGCATTGTTCAACGCAGCATCAAGTCCTACCTTGTTGATATAACGCAAACCGGCAGCACTGATATTCAGGCTAATCCAGCAGTCCTGCTCAACATAGTAAAACTTCTTTGTAAACAAGTTTATATCAAAGCTTCTCTTAGTACGACGCTTTGAATGAGAAACATTGTTACCAATCATGGCTTTTTTTCCGGTAATTTGACAAATCTTAGACATTTCGATCTTCCTTTCTGTTAATTTCTATTAGCTTTCTCCAAACAGAGTGCAAAATTAATACTTAAAATTCAAACTTACAAGTATTTTAAGTAAAAAATCACTCTTCTTCCGCCGGATGACGCTTTTTAAGCAGATCAAGCAACATCTGAAGTGCTACAAGTGTCGCTTTTGCCAAGTTCATGTCACGACCCTCGTCTCCTTCCAATTTCTCTACTACCATTTCGTTAAGATCACCTACTGCGATCCAGATTGTACCCACGGGAGCCTCAGGACCTCCGCCAGGACCGGCATAACCGGTAATTGCTACAGCATAAGTAGTTTCCATCTGTTTCAAAGCACCCTGCAACATAGCTTTCACCACTTCTTCACTGACAGGACCTTTTTCATCCAACAACTCTTGAGATACACCCAAAAGCTTTGTCTTGATTTCATTTGTATAACAGATTATTCCACCTTTGAAATAAGTTGAACTACCCGGAACACTGGTAATGGCAGCAGATATCTGACCGGAAGTACAACTTTCTGCCGTACACAAAGTTTCACCGGCCTTCCACAATATCGGGCTAATCTCTCTGCTTATGATTTTTGACTCTACGTTACTCATTGTATATTATTTAATCGTTATATTGCTACTTATTTTAACGTCACCCTTGAATACGCCGGCAGATCTATACCGCAAAAATCCTGATCCAAATATTTGAAATACCCTGTAATACCGATCATCGCGGCATTATCCGTCGTATAACTGAATTTGGGAATGAATATATGCCAGCCATACTTTTCAGCATGTTCTCTAAACGCATTTCTAAGACCGTTATTGGCCGAAACGCCTCCAGCCACAGCCACTTCCTTCACCCCCGTATCCTTTACAGCCTTACGCAGTTTGGCCATCAGTATATCCACAATAGTATGTTCCAGAGAAGCCGCCAGGTCTTCCTTGTGATGTTCAATAAAATCCGGATCTTCCTTCAACCAGTCACGAAGCGAATACAGGAAGGATGTTTTCAACCCGCTGAAACTATAGTCATACCCTTCAATATGCGGACGGGCAAAAGTATACGCCTTAGGATTGCCCTGACGAGCCAGTTTGTCTATTATCGGACCTCCGGGATATCCCAATCCCATCACCTTTGAACATTTGTCTATAGCCTCACCGGCTGCATCATCTATAGTCTGACCCAACACTTCCATGTCGTTGTAAGCCTTCACAAGAATGATCTGCGAATTTCCTCCACTGACCAGCAAACAAAGGAACGGGAAATGCGGTTGATCATGATCATCCTCATTTTCCTTGATAAAATGAGCCAGTACATGTCCCTGCAGATGATTGACATCAATCAACGGAATACCCAAGGAACGGGCAAATCCCTTGGCAAAGGACACACCCACAAGAAGCGAACCCATCAAACCGGGACCTCTGGTAAATGCCACAGCGGACAAATCGCTACGGGTTACTCCAGCGCGTTTCAAAGCCTGATCCACGACCGGTACAATATTCTGCTGATGGGCACGAGACGCCAGTTCCGGAACAACGCCACCGTATGCTTCATGCACAGCCTGACTGGCCGTTACATTACTTAACAGCACACCGTTGCGAAGCACCGCTGCCGATGTATCATCACAGCTAGACTCAATACCCAAAATTACTATATCTTTTTTTGTTTCCATATCCATCACCATATTAAATATGTAAACCTACCTTAATACGTCAAAATTTCAAGGCCGTTATCTGTCATGACAAACGTATGTTCCCACTGTGCACTCGGCAACTCATCCTCCGTCACCACAGTCCAACCGTCGGCTTCATCCACAAATACCCGCCAGTCGCCCATATTAATCATAGGTTCTATTGTAAATACCATACCAGGAACCAGCAGCATACCCGTATTTTTCTTACCGAAATGCTCCACATCAGGTTCCTCGTGAAATTCCAGTCCCACACCATGACCGCACAAATCACGCACAACACTGAAACCGTTTTTCTTCGCATGCTTCTCTATGGCATGTCCGATATCACCGACAAACCCGAAAGGTTTAGCTGCCTGCATACCTATTTCCAGACATTCACGTGCCACATCCACCAGTTTTTGCTTTTGAGGCGTTGTCTGACCTATTACAAACATTCTGGAAGCGTCACTGTAATATCCGTCCAGGATAGTAGATACATCCACATTGATAATATCTCCTTCTTCCAGTATTTCATCCTCACTTGGAATACCATGACAAACCACTTCATTAATGGAAGTGCACACACTTTTAGGAAAGCCCTCATAATTTAAAGGAGCCGGAATGGCACCATGACTCACGGTATAATCATAAACCATTTCATCAATCTCCTGAGTGCTCATCCCCGCCTTGATTTCACTGGCTACCAGATCCAGCACTCCGGTATTGACTACACCGCTTCTGCGTATTCCTTCAATCTGCTCAGGAGTCTTGATCAGACGACGTGTCGGCACAAGACATCCCTGATTCTGAAACGCAAGGATCTTCTTGTCCAGTTCCGTCAGTTCGGCCCCCTTGGGAACGACCCAGTTCCTTTTAATCCTTCTGCTAAACATTTTCCTCTCTTTTTATCCTACAAAATTACGATAAAAAAATCAGTTTTATACTGAAAGCTGCATAAATTATTCAAACCTAAATAATATTTATCCTAAAATAACAATCCCACACGATTCCACACTGGTCTCAGCCAACTCAAATTCTGCCAAGCAGAAAATTTCACGTCATTGAAACCTTTATGTAAATAAAAATGTGACATATTTCTTTAATAATAGTTATAAAATACCATTTCTCATGCCAAAGTAAAATATTCATTCAACAAAAAAATTATATTTGCACACGAAAAGTTTACACTTAAACCATATTATCATGAATAAACAAACTATCGGAACCAATGCCGGCATCATCTGGCAACTACTCAGCAACAACAAGCGCTGGGAATACAACGAACTGCTCAACGCATCCCAATTGGAAAAAGACCAATTCAATGCAGCTATAGGCTGGCTTGCAAGAGAAGATAAAATCATGTTCGAAGAAACACCTGAACATCTATATCTGGGCCTTCAAATCAATTTTTATTATTAACAGGCCCTACCTTATTATAATAGACCAAGAGACCGCTCCGATTATTTACAAACAGCCGGAACGGCCTTTTTTTTTATATTGGCCAGTCCACGCCTACCCACCCTCACTTCAGACACATTACTATCCAACATATCCAGGCTTCGAAAAAGATTTCACCATAAATCTTATAAATATCTAAAAAACAAATATTTAATAGTAAACAAGCAAAAACATGCTTTTTACGAGATATCAAAAAGTCAGCAAATAGCACAAAACAAAAGACATTATTATAATAAAAAACCTATTATATTGAACAAAAGCTTTTTGAAAAACAAAACATAAAGTTCGAAATATAACCAAAACAAAAGAAAAAACATCATTTTAAAATAAAATTAGTATTTTTTTGCCATATTTTTTGGCGAAAAGATATCTTTTATATATCTTTGCAATGCAAACAAGAAAAAACAAAACCAATAAATAGACAAACTTATGAACGCAAGTAAAGTTTTAGAAGATTTGAAGAAAAGATTTCCTGGTGAAAACGAATACCATCAGGCAGTAGAGGAAGTATTGAGCACTATCGAGGAAGAATACAACAAGCACCCCGAATTTGAGAAAGCTAATTTGGTTGAGCGTCTTTGCATTCCTGATAGAATATACTCTTTCCGCGTGACTTGGGTTGACGACAATGGTAATGTGCAGACCAATATGGGTTACCGCGTTCAGCACAACAATGCTATTGGCCCGTACAAAGGTGGTTTGCGTTTCCATCCCTCTGTAAATCTTTCAATTCTGAAATTCCTTGCTTTCGAGCAGACTTTCAAGAACTCACTTACTACTCTTCCGATGGGTGGTGGTAAAGGTGGTTCCGACTTCAACCCTGCTGGCAAGTCTGACGGTGAAATCATGCGCTTCTGCCAGGCCTTCATGACTGAATTGTGGCGTTATATTGGTCCCGAAACCGATGTTCCTGCCGGTGATATAGGTGTTGGAGGACGTGAAGTTGGCTTCCTCTTCGGTATGTATAAGAAGTTGGCTAAAGAATTCACTGGTACACTTACCGGTAAGGCTATGGAATTCGGTGGTTCTCTGATCCGTCCTGAAGCTACAGGTTACGGTAACATCTACTTCTTGCAGGAAATGCTGGCAACCCGCGGATTGGACATCAAGGACAAGGTATGTGTCGTATCTGGTTCAGGAAATGTAGCACAGTATACTATCGAAAAGGCTATCGAATTGGGCGCAAAGGTTGTAACTTGCTCAGACAGTAACGGTTATGTTTACGATCCGGATGGTATCACAACTGAAAAGCTGCAGTTCATCTTTGAATTGAAGAATGTACGCCACGGCCGTATCAAGGAATATGCTGAGAAGTTCGGCTGCCAGTACTTCGAAGGACAGCGTCCTTGGGGTGTTAAGTGTGACATCGCTCTGCCTAGCGCTACACAAAACGAAATCAACGGCGAAGATGCTCAGAAACTGGTTGACAATGGCTGTATTGCAGTTTCAGAAGGTGCAAACATGCCTTCAACTCCTGAAGCTATCCACATCTTCCAGAAGGCAGGACTTCTTTATGCTCCTGGAAAGGCTTCTAATGCTGGTGGTGTATCAGTATCAGGTCTTGAAATGTCACAGAACTCACTCAAGTTGAGCTGGACTCGCGAAGAAGTTGATGCTCGTCTGCACCAGATCATGAAGAGCATTCACGAATCATGCGTGAAGTATGGTACACAGGCTGACGGTTACATCAACTATGTCAAGGGTGCCAACGTTGCCGGATTCATGAAGGTAGCTAACGCCATGATGGCTCAGGGTATTCTCTAATAGACAAAGAATCATCTCTATAATGGGAAACAGGAAGAAATCAATGATTTCTTCCTGTTTTTTTATATAAAAAATATCATGGTCGTCTATCTTGCAAGATTATATTTCCATGCAACTTTCATGACATCCGTCATCCAGACGCTTGTCATGAAACATACAGAATAACTTCAACCCTCCCCCCATATTGAATAAACATACAAAAGTCCTTCACCTCTTCACCTTCCTTTATTTATGCGGGTTGCAAGGTGAAGGAGCTCCTTCACCACCCCTTCACCGGATCCATACAGGTTTTTTTCAGGCCTTCAAGTACGAATTAATCAAAATATTTAACAATACAGTTTCAAAAAAGTAAAGCTTACTTTTTAAAAAGTAAAGCTTACTTTTTTGAAAGTAAGCTTTACTTTTCCAGAGAGATACCGAAGTACAAAAAAGACCTGAATTTTAGATTATATTTACAAAATCAAGAAAATTCAAAATCACATTCTACAACAACGGTGAAGGATAAACGTTCATCTATAAATAAATGATTATCAATATATTAAATACACAAATGAAGAAGTGAAGCATTTTTGGAGGATTCATACTGTAGGGAGGAGAATTATTTCCCAAAATACAATGTCAATATTTCAGACTATAATATCTTTTCTCCTTTAGAAGAACCATCTTTCGGAAAAACACAGGGACCCAACCTGATTAACAAATTCCGGATTTACCATTCTCCATGACAATGGTAATCCGGAACCCCCTTACACATCAGTAAAAAAAAGAAAGCTACAAAAATATATATATCATCACACATTAAGCTTTTCTGAAGATTCGAGCCAAAACAAAAGTCCGGTGAAGCGCCACACGGGTACAAAAAAACGAGCATACCGAACAAATCAGAAATGCCAAACCGGCCGACGACATGACATTTCCCAATCCTACAAGCGGAGAAACTACTCCTCCAAAAGCAAATCCCAATGCTCCCAAAAGAGCAGATGCCATACCGGCATTTGCCCGTTCACTATCCATCGCCAATGTATTGGATGCCGTAAAGGTAAGCCCGAGCATAAGCAACAATCCTACCAGCAAGATCTCATAAACCGGAAAACTGCAATCCAACATCATAGCCACACACAACAGAAAAGACATGAGCACCATACCCGAACTGCCACAATACAAGGCATATTCAGGGTGTGAAAACTTAGCGGAACAGGCAGCAGAAACCACTATAGCCAACGCATTGACTCCAAAACAAACGCTGAACATGAATGGAGAAAAACCATAATGCTGCTGCATGATAAATGGAGCCGAAGCAATATTGGCAAACAGCACTCCCTGCGCAAAACCATATTGAAGGATATAACAAACATAACGCTGATTACCTGTCACTGCCTTGAAACTTCTGTATACATCCAGCCATGCCATATCCTGACGACGTTCCTTAGGATGAGACTCGCAGAAACGGATACTCCCCATCAACAAAACAACACCCAGACCAAACAAGACCCAGAAAATACCATACCATCCTACCGTATCAGCCATACTTCCTCCCACTATTGGCGCCGTCACAGGAGCGACCCCGTTTATAGCACCGATAAGAGCCAGCATTTTGGCCAACTCCTTGCCGGAAAACAGGTCAGCTGCCACGGAACGCGATATGACAATACCGCCTGCTCCGGAAACACCCTGCACCAACCGCCATACAACAAACTGCATGATATTGGCCGAAAAAAGACATCCCAAAGTTGACACAAGAAACAACAACATGGCCATAATAAGAGGTACACGCCGACCGTATTTATCGCTAATCGGTCCGAAAAAAAGCTGACCGACAGCCAGACCGATCATGCTCGCCGTCAATCCGAGCTGCACCATAGAGGATGTCGTTCCAAAAGATACAGCCATGGCAGGCAAAGTCGGTAAATACATGTCTGTCACAAACGGACCGAATGCAGTCAGCATACCTAAAAAACACAAGATAAACAATTGTGAATTACATTTTATCATAAACAAAAGCTTTTTGAAAACGGTTGCAAAATTAACAACATCGCGAAGGATTCGCCATAGCTTTAATTGCACAAAACTTTTCAAAAACAGAACCAAACATATAAAAAAGCCCTAAAATAACCGTATATTTGTTCAATAAATGATATTATATGAACAAGACATCAGATATTGCCAGAATAATCTACAAGGAAAGCAATCTGGATTTTCTACAAAGAAGACCGCTTTACTTCAACTGCAGTATACAGATGATATGCATCAGCGGAGAAGGCATCATATCAACCGGTGCACAGCAATATCATCTCAAACCCATGTCAGAACTGATATTCTGGAACGGCAGCCTTTTGCAACTCATCAATCCGACCGATCATTTTGCCGTAAGGCTGATCCTTTATCCTCAGCGAATCTTTCTGCAGGCAGCCATTCCTCTTGATCATACCTATTTCAGATACATGAAGGAATTTCCCCTGTATGACCATAGCCAGAACAGGAATCATCCGCAAAACTGGAATGATATCAATACATGGATGGATTTGGCCAAAATGCTTTTCACCAAAGAAATACAACCATTCAGAGAAAGAATGGAACAGAATTATCTGCAAAGCATGCTGATGTGGATATTCAGTTCCATTCCATACGCAGACATCTCACCAGAACAATCTTTCACCAGAAAGCAGCTCCTGTTCCATAAATTCATGCATCTGATACATGAATATGCGTCACAGGAACACCAGACCAGCTTCTATGCAGAAAAGCTCTGTATATCACCGCGCTATCTTCACGAAATAACAACTGCATACTCCAACGGGAAAACGCCCAAAAGCATTATCGACGAACAACTGACCGCTGAAGTAAAAGCCAGCCTGAACAATCCGGACCTGTCTGTAGCAGAAATAGCGGAAATGTACCGTTTTCCCGACCCGTCCTATCTCAGCAGATTTTTCAAGAAAAACACCGGCATGACACCAAAAGAATACCGTAATAAGGAAAACACACTGAACGATATACTGAACGGTACTGTACATGACAAGAAGACGAAATATCCACAAAGCTGACTCTTACGTCAAGAAAAAACATTATCTTTATATCTAGAATCGATTAATTCATCATTAACAACTAAAAATATGATCATACACCCTAATGCCAAAATCAATCTCGGCCTCAACATTGTTGAGAAACGTCCTGACGGTTACCATAATCTGGAAACCATATTCTACCCGATTCCCCTGAAGGACACCATTGAAATCACGCCATCAGATTCCTCCTGTGACTATACGTTGATCTCGGAAGGTATCACCATTGCCGGAAATCAGGAAGACAACCTGGTTGTCAAAGCTCTTAAAAACCTTAAAAAAGATCATGCAATCCCTCCGATAGAAATCCGGATGCAGAAAAGGATTCCTACAGGAGCCGGACTTGGCGGTGGTTCTTCTGACGCAGCTTACATGATCAGAGCGCTTAACGATATGTTTCAATTAAAACTCGATAACGAGGAAATGGAAAAACGGGCTTCAGAATTGGGAGCCGATTGTGCTTTCTTCATCTGCAACCAACCAACATTCGCCCGTGGCACAGGCAATATTTTCACTCCCATTTCCCTGTCGTTAAACCGTTTCTGGCTGGTTTTGGTCAAACCGGACACTTTTATCTCCACTAAAGAGGCTTTTTCGAATATTACACCTCAAAAACCGGCATATTCCCTCCTCGACATCGCCGCATCTCCCATTGAAACATGGAAAGAGAAAATGGTCAATGACTTTGAAAAAAACATCTTTAAGAATCATCCGGAAATAGCCCGGATAAAAACAGTATTGTATCAACTAGGAGCTGTTTACGCTTCGATGAGCGGTTCCGGCTCCAGCGTATTCGGTCTGTTCAGAAACAAGCCGGAAATAGATTCTGCCGAATTCGGTTCATCATTCGTTTTCCAGGCCCAATTGGAATAACCACCCCGCAAGAATAGGGATTATCCTATTGCCAAATAGGATAATCCTCTCCTCATCCTCGCAGGAAACAGCGATATTTGCATTAATAAAATACGACGGATATGAAAAGGATGTTAGCATTGTACTCAATACTATTCGTTTGGCTCATGAACGTCGGTGCGTTACCTTATGAGGAAGCCCGGGACAGAGCCAGATTTCTCACAGACAAGATGGCGTATGAACTGAATCTCAACGATGCGCAATACAACGATGCCTATGAAATCAATCTGGATTATTTCATGAAAATCAATACGGCATCTGATGCTGGCGGGATTTACTGGGAATGCAGAAATGCTGATCTGAGATATATTCTCCACGAATGGCAATATGCCATATTCAGAGCTGCCGACTATTTCTTCCGCCCAATCGTATGGAAAACGTCAGGCTGGTTCTACCCTATCTGCGTAAGATACAGAATCAACCATTTCTATTACAAACCGCCACATGTGTACTACATTTACCATGGCGGACATGGCAGACCTCACTTGTACGCCAAAAGCTTCTATCTGCACAGAAGACCTGATTGGAGGGGTGGTTTCAGAGGAAACAGCAGACACCCGATTACCCATATACCCGCGGCTCCACCAAAACCCGATCACAGGCCGGCAAAGCCGGGTTCACATCATAAAGTGGAAAGACCGGACATGGGAAGAGGCAACGGATTCAGACTGGAGACTGTCAAACCTGCCAGAACCCCACAAAGAGGAACACCGCCTCCCGCACGCCGCAAGGATCCTCCCAAACGCCAAGAGATCCCCAGCAGGTATAACAGACCAAGTTCCACCCGGACTACAGTCAAAAAGGGTCCTTCTTCACGCAACCCCGGAAGAAATACCGCAAGCAGAGGAAGAGGACATCAGAACAGAGACAATCGAAGATAAACAGATATCTTATAAAAACCTTAACTACGAAAGTTCTAATCAATTCAAATGTAAAGGGCATGCTGAAATCATTTTCAACATGTCCTTTCTTAATTCCACTATATTTAGCGTCTGATACGAATGACTCTCACACCGAGATTACTCGGATGTTTTTTCATATATTCATATAATGTCATTGGTTCTGAAACGACCTTTTTGTGTAAACTGGAAGCATTGATCAAATGTAACTTTCCATCCTTACCCCAAACGGCAAATCCTACATGAGAAATGTCCAGTCCGGACTTTTTAGTCACCAACGCCAGAATATCACCGTCATGTACCATATTCAATTCTGACTTTCCGGCATTAAGTTTGGAATTCGGAATGTAAGCAACCACACGCTGGCTGACAGCCCGCTCATTTTGACGTATCTTTTTAATATCTGCCTCATTTCCCTTAAGCATAGGATATTTGTCAGGATGACTGCTCATATAATTCACATTGACTGTCTGCTTTCCCGTAAACGGTTTTCCTCCAATTTCTTCTACAAGACCTAACCTGACATTACTCTCAATCCATTCGCTGAAATAATGATTACGGGAGGGATAACCATTACAGCGTCCATCCCTGTAGCGGATCTTCTCCAGATAAGATTTGAATGTAGCAAAATCCTTTTTCCCATTTTGGACAGTCAGAGTCATTGCCACGACATTTTCTACAAATGTTGTACAATCCAACTCACGGACATTGACAACCAACTGTTCCCGCCTGTTAACCTCCAATGTGGAAGCCACATAAGGCCTTCCCAACAGTTTGGAAGAAAAAAACAAAGGATAGTTATCAGCAGCCTTCTCAGACCTTAATGCTTCAGACAACCATTTTTCTACCTCTACAGAATCTGCAGATATGTTATTTCCGGCAATACCAGACTTCAAGCCCAACAAAATCAAGACACACAATAAAAAGTAACGTTTCATTTTTCTGTAGTTTTTATGATTCATACCCGAAATTACGCTTTTCACGGCATTTTCGCAAATACCCTCTCCCGAAAATTCATTTTATGACAATGCGGTTTGATAATTTTCCGAAAACGTCAGGCAAATCTTGTCCAAAATTTCATAAATTTGCATTATGAAAAAGAACTGCCTATTACTCCTTATCCTCATGTGGAACTTCCTGACACCGGTTTCAGGACAACAGAACGTCATCAAAGACAAACAGATACATACACTCAAAGTCACTGTTGACGATGATCCCCTGATGCCACCCATCGTCAATTTGGGAGGAAACCACCACATTGAAATCGGTTTCGATGACTTTTCACACGAATATCATCGGTACATCTACCACATCACACACTGCGATGCCCAATGGCAACCTTCCAAGGAAATATTCGAATCGGATTTTCTTGAAGGATTCAATGACCGCCCCATTGAAGATTACGAAAAGAGTTTTAATACCACCGTACTTTATACCCACTATAAAGTAAGAATACCTAATGAAGACGTGTCGCTCAAACTTTCCGGTAACTACAAAGTCGTTATCCTCAATGACGATGGTGACGAGCCTGTTCCTGTTGCCGAAGTGTGTTTTTCAATAGTAGAACCGGGAGTCAGCATCAATGCACAAGTATCATCCAATACGGACATTGATTTTAACAAAACACATCAGCAACTCAGTTTTACGGTCAACTATACAACCACCAATGTAGTGGATCCGATAAGAGAACTCAAAACCGTAGTCATGCAAAACAGACGAACAGACAATATGGTGTTTAATCCCAAACCCAATATTCAAAGTTCCAAACAGATAGAATTCTCACATAACAGGCAGCTGATATTTCCGGCCGGCAATGAATATCATAAATTTGAAATACTGGACGTACACCAGCCCGGATTGAACGTAGACAGGATAGAATGGCATGACCCGCATTACCATGCCGTGCTGTTTGCCGACAAAGCAGCCAAAAATTACGTTTATGATGAAGACCAGAACGGAGCATTCATCGTCAGAAACACAGACGACTGGGAAATCAACACTACCAGCGAATATCTTTTCGTACATTTCATGCTGTCCAGCCCACGTCTGACTGGCGGAGATGTCTACATAAATGGGGAATGGACGGGTAATCAGTTCTCACCGGAATATAAAATGACTTACAACGAAACTTTGCAAGCCTACGAAACCGCCATTCTACTGAAACAGGGTTACTATAATTATAACTATCTCTTTTTACCGGACGGCAAAAACATCGGCAACAGCGACAAAACCGACGGCAATTTTTATGAAACCGAAAATGAATATATCATTCTGGTTTATCAACGTCCTGTCGGAGGAAGATATGACAAACTGGTAGGTTACAGAAAAATGAATTTCAAGAACTAAAAAAACATTCAGAAATGAAAATAAAAGTTTTAGATGGATATACGCTCAATCCGGGCGACCTCTCATGGGAGATGATTGAACAATTTGGCGAACTGACCGTTTACCCGCGTACAAGTCCGAACGAAATTCTTGAACATGCTGCTGAAGCAGATATCCTGCTCACCAACAAAGTTCCTCTGACAGCTGACACCATAGAAAAACTGCCTCAATTGAAATATATCGGTGTATTGGCTACTGGATACAATATTGTCGACACAGAAGCTGCTTCCAGAAAAGGCATACCGGTATGCAATATTCCGGCATACAGTACGCAATCTGTAGCACAAATGGTCTTTGCCCATATTCTGGCCATTACCAACAGAGTAGAACATTATACACAGGAAAACCGAAACGGCAAATGGAGCAATAATACGGATTTCTGCTATTGGGACACACCTCTCAACGAACTTTACGGCAAAACCATGGGTATCATCGGATTAGGACATATTGGCAAATCTGTAGCACAAATCGCCAATGCATTTGAAATGAATGTATGTGCATTCACATCCAAAAGCGCGGAAGACTGCAAAAAAATGCAGATCACCAAAAAAGGACTTAACGAACTTTTCTCTGAAAGTGACATCATCACCTTGCACTGCCCACTGACTCCTGATACCCGTCAGATCATCAATACGGAAAGTCTTTCGGTCATGAAGCATTCAGCCATTCTGATCAATACCGGACGTGGCCCTCTCATAGACGAACAGGCCGTAGCTGACGCACTTCAAACCGGCAGGCTGGCAGCATACGGTGCCGATGTTCTGACTGTTGAACCGGCTGAAAAAAACAATCCATTGCTGCATGCTCCCAACATATACCTTACCCCGCATATCGCATGGGCTACTAAAGAAGCACGCACAAGACTGATGAAAATCTGTACAGAAAATATTGCTGCTTTCCTTAACGGACAACCTCAAAATACGGTCAACCTATGCTAGATCATATTTTTGAAATCCTCAGAGTAATGGGTGCCACTTTGCGCATTCCGGCATCCTTTGTGGTCATAGAGTTTATCGGTACTATGGCTTTTGCCATATCGGGCATACGATTAGCTTCTGCCAAAAAGTTCGACTGGTTCGGTGCATACATTGTCGGAATGGCTACAGCCATAGGCGGAGGAACACTGCGTGATGTCATGCTTGGCATACCACCTTTCTGAATGACAAACTCCATCTATGTCATCTGTTGCGGTCTGGCACTGCTATGGGTGATTCTTTTCGGGAAAAGGATTATCCGCCAACAAAGCACCTGGTTTATATTCGATACGATCGGACTTGCCTTATTCAACATCATCGGCATAGAGAAAACCATCAATATGCATTATCCATTGTGGATGGCTGTCATTATGGGAAGTGTTACAGGCGCCGCCGGTGGAGTCATCCGCGATATTCTCATCAACGAGATCCCACTTATATTCAGAAAAGACATCTATGCCGTAGCCTGCATTCTGGGAGGAATCATATATATTATTGCCTACAAAATTGACATGCCTGCGGAGATCAGTGCAATTTTGTCTGCTTTTACCGTAATTATCATACGCATCCTGGCTGTCAAATACCACTGGCAGTTGCCTATTCTTAAAGGAGACGACAACAATCCGGAACAGGAGAATAAATAGAATAAAAATCAAATCAGCTGGTTTCTCTGCTTTTTGGAGAGTTTCTTTATTACTTCGTCATAAGAATGATCTATAAGATGCCGAACCATTTCATCGGACAAATCCGTTCCGGAAGCCAGCTGATTCCAATATTTCTTATTCCAATGCCAGGCACCTGTAATACTGGGATACTTTTCCCTTAGTTCTATTGCATAATCAGGATCACATTTCAGACAGAACCAATCCGGATTATTCAAATTGATACAAGCGAAGATCTTGTTCATCACACGGAATGCCAGAACCTCCTCGTCAAAAGGAAAATCTTCTGTAGCAAAAGGCTTTGACAAACAATATTCACGTATTTCTTCAATATTCATACTCAACGGAACAAAAGACAAGCCAGATCAGTCTAAAAGCCCTATTTCCTTCCATTTGGACACCACATTAGCCACGTCGCGACGTGCCGTCTCATCATCAACCTCATACTCTTCCAACAAAGCCTTTACCAGCATATCCTCCGTAAATTCCTGCTCTATAGCTACCGTCCATAGAAATGCAGCGGTTTCGTTCAAGCTGATGATCTTGCTGAAATCAATATTATTCATGCCGCAGGCCAATATGACTTTCTCTCCACAGACCTCACGTAATTCAAAACCATCTTTTATCTTCATAAGTCTATCCTTTCATTAACTTTAAATTCAATTTATACAGAAAAAGCAAATAACGGCGAACCGGCCTCATCTTCATCCACAAGGCTATCCATCTTTTTAACGAAGGCGAATCGGCATCAATGCGTTTACCATTCCGCCAATAAACAGCAACTTCGCCAATAATATCAGATGTACGACACATCTCTATACCCTTCAGATTACCATCACCCATCAAAGTCAGCAAATTACCTCTCTTACTGATCACCCTGTGCAAAACATATTTCTGTGGAGCAATCTCTGCCAATACGGCAGTACCGACCCGGGGATCTGCACATGCTTTCAACATCACCTTATCACGATTGTTTTCCAAAAAAGGACGCATGCTGAAACCTTTGACATTTATTGTAGCAGTATGCCCTTCATTTATAGCCTTCCGGACTTCTTCCAGCAAAATGGCATTTGGAATTTCTATACGATGCACTTCTCCACTCATATCAGTTCCTTTCTATTACACCTGTCTTTTAAGGGTAGAATAACTCAAACGAGCAGCCTCCTCGTCAGGAAGACATCCTAAATGATAAACCGGCACCAGACGAATAATGTCTGAAATAGTATCACAGATAGCCATATAAATCGGTTTATCCCATTTCATTGAAGATACAGACGGAAGCAAGGACGCAAAACTTTCCAGCACACTCTCACGGCGTATCGTATTCTCCGGACGCTGTTCCAACTGTACAAAGCCTCCTGCAGGCGCTACAACATTTCTGTAACATGGGGTTTTACCACTCCAAGGTGATCCGTAGACCTTAACTGTCCCGTCAACGACTCTTACGACTGGATTATCATCATTCATCAATTCGGTTGAAGGAATATGTTTAAGCCACAATCTGGAATGCGTGCTTTTACCAGTCCCGCTCCGTCCGAGGAACAAATATCCATAACCATCATGCCGCACTACAGAAGCATGCATCAGGACAGTACGATACGGTGCTGAAGCAAAAGCATAGGTAATCATTAATGCATTATTCAATGCAAACTGACATTCCTCAGAAACCGTTCCGACAAATGACAACAAACAGTTCCTGAAATCCGGACTGGCATACAATAATCCACACAGCACACCACGTTCATTGCTTATTTCAAACTGATATGCTCCATCCTGGCTTCTGTACACCCCAAAATTATGCCCTCCACAGTCAAACTGACCAATTTCAGCTCCTTTTTCTGTAAAAGCCTGCTGACTCGTCACCGTCATTTTCAGAAGAGGCTCATCATCCTTCTGGGTTTTAAAGGGAAAATAAGAAGCAAGCCATTCATCCTCACAGCCGTTTGTCACCTCAAAACAGATCTGTACAAGATGATCACCGATTAAAAACTTATTATCCATTATTTTTTATCTTTGTCATTGTCCACATAACGGGGTGACTGAAAATAAAATTCCCCTAAAGGCAATGTCTTTACGACCAGCGTAGAATCCTGATCATAACGTTTTTTTATCTTTGCATATTCTTCAGACAGCTTACTTTTCTTGGTGTCGAAAAATACGACGCAAGTACAATCCGGCATACCTGTCGTCGCCTCCAGAAAAGTCTGCAACTGATCACTATAGACCGGACGGTCCATCAAAAAGTCTGTTTTCGTATCTATATAAGCACTATCCAAACGCTGGATGTCTGTAATATAAACTAACGAATCCGTAAATGAAGCTGAAAAGCCGAACATGTAAACCGTGCTCTTTTTAACCTTCGCATTCATCACGAGACTTACACCCAACAGACTAAAAGCCAAAAAAATATACGATAATTTTCTTAATTTCATATCACATTTAAATTTTTGCAAAGATAGGAATTTATATGAGACAGAGAAAATAATAAAATAAAAAAAAATGGAACGAATCTGCTCGTTCCATTTTTTTAATTTATTTATCCTAAATAAGATTTCAATAACTTGCTTTTTGTATCCTGACGCAAACGTCTTATGGCTTTTTCCTTAATCTGACGTACACGCTCACGGGTCAGATTGAACTTGTCACCGATTTCCTCCAACGTCATTTCCTGATGGTTAATACCGAAAAACATCTGAATGATATCTTTTTCACGGTCTGACAGTGTAGACAATGCACGGTCGATCTCACGGGCTAAAGACTCATTGACAAGCGAACGGTCAGCCATTGGGGAATCATCATTTACCAGCACATCCAACAAGCTGTTATCCTCACCTTCTACAAAAGGCGCATCAACTGAAACATGACGTCCGATACCGGCCTTCAATGTATCTGAGATCTTGTCTACCGGCACAGACAGCGTATCAGCGAGCTCTTCCGCACTCGGTCTTCTCTCGTTTTCCTGCTCAAACTTACTGAACGCCTTGCTGATCTTATTTAAAGAACCTACCTGATTCAGCGGCAGACGCACTATACGACTTTGCTCGGCCAAAGCCTGCAGAATAGACTGACGAATCCACCATACTGCATAACTGATAAACTTAAAGCCTCGCGTCTCATCAAATTTCTCTGCAGCCTTGATCAGTCCCAAGTTTCCTTCATTAATCAAATCAGGCAAACTCAAACCCTGATTCTGATATTGTTTTGCCACAGATACAACGAAACGCAAATTGGCACGTGTCAGTTTTTCCAGTGCAACACGGTCGCCCTTTCTGATTCTTTGCGCCAATTCCACTTCCTCTTCAACAGTAATCAAGTCTTCACGGCCAATTTCCTGTAAATACTTGTCCAAAGACGCACTCTCGCGGTTGGTGATACTTTTGGTAATCTTTAACTGTCTCATTCTATTATCGTATATTAAACGTACAAAGTTAATAAAAAACCTCCGTAATCTTGTTTGTTTTGTATAAAAACAGAGTATTTTATATATTTTTAACCCTCTTCCAGTCTATTTCCGGAAGAGGGTTGTAATGCGCAGTCCTGTAATCGAGGACAAACTTATCTTAATATTGGATTATTTACTTCTTTTTATTGTCGTTATCATCCAATTCAATAACCATGCTCTTGTAAATTCCACTCTGCGTGATGGCTTTCAACCAGAGTATACGATCTGAAGACTTGTTTGCTTCACGAACAGCATCTTCAAAGTCACTTACATTCCGCATAGGTTTATCATTCACCATTAAAATAATAAGACCTTTTGTCACTCCGGCATCACTCATCTTGCCTTTCTTCACGGCTGCCACTTCCAGACCGTATGGCAATCTAAGCTGCTCCATTGTTGTTTTATCCAAAGGTTTCAGTACAGCACCGAAGATGTCCATATCCATTTCTTTCATCACATTTGTTGTGCCTTGCTGATTGCGAAGAACGGCTGTACTCTCGTGTTTTTTCTTATTTCTCAAATAAGTAATCTTCACTTTCTCACCCGGCCGTTTCTTGAATACGATCTCTTGCAACTCAGCCATCTTAGACACTTCCTTACCGTCTATCGCCACAATCACATCACCTTTCTTAAGACCAGCCTCTTCACCTGTACTATTCTGATCTACATCAGCGATGTACACACCTGAAACTGTACCCAAATCGACTTCATTTCCCTTGCTCTTCTCACTGTCAATATAATTCAGAACATCGGTTCCGCGCACTCCCAGCAATGCACGCTGAACAACACCAAACTCTTTCAGGTCGCTGACTACCTTATTCATCAAGGTTGTCGGAATGGCAAACCCATAACCGGAATAAGAACCGGTCTGTGAATACAACATGGCATTAATACCAACCAATTCACCCTTCTGGTTGACCAACGCCCCTCCGGAATTACCACGGTTAATGGCAGCATCGGTCTGAATAAAACTTTCAACGGTATTGGCACCCAACGACCGTGCCTTTGCACTCACGATTCCGGCAGTCACAGTAGAAGTCAGGTTGAACGGATTACCTACTGCAAGTACCCACTCTCCGATCTTCAACTCATCGGAATTTCCAATCGGCAGCGTCGGAAAATCCTTACCCTCTATCTTGATCAAAGCCAAGTCTGTCTGCTCATCCGTACCTATGATACGAGCTTTGAATTCGCGATTATCATTCAATTTCACCAACAATTCATCAGCTCCATTTACGACATGATTATTGGTCACAATATAACCATCTGACGAAATAATAACACCAGAACCGGATCCTTCACGCTTCGGAGTCTGAATTTGCCTCTGCTGAGGACCGAAACCAAAGAAATCACCGAAAAAGTCTGAAAACGGATCTTGCACCTCGACTGTTTTAGTTTTGCTGTTTGTAGTCACACGAATATAAACAACTGCATTGACAGACGTTTCAGCTGCCTTTGTCAGATCCACCAACCCTGATGCTCCATTAATCACCTGAGGAGCAGAAGCAGCAGACGCACTTTGATCTGCATTTGGAGCCTCGACAAATCCCATCACACCAGCACCGGCCAGGAACAAAAGCACAGCGCCCGAAATTGTTTTTGCTAACTGTTTCATAATATCATCAATATTTGTTTTTTTATTTGTTCATGTAATAAACTATCACAAATTTAAGGGCAAAGAGTTTGCTATTGTTCACCTAAGGCTGTTTTTTTGCTTTCTTTTAACATAGCACGAACGGGATTAACAGCGGTTAAAATCCCGAACTGACATTTTTACATTCCTTGACCTGCATTTTGTCAGCTAAAAAAAAAATTGTACTTTTGCACAGAAAAGCAGCCGACCGGCTTGCCGCTGCCGTTTCATACGGGAGAGGAAAGTCCGGGCAACACAGGGCATTCCGCTTCTTAATGGGAAGTAGTCCGCAAGGGTTAGATCATGCAGAAGAAAACAACCGCCTTGTCCGACAAGGTAAGGGTGAGAAGGTGGGGTAAGAGCCCACCAGCCGGATGGTGACATCTCGGGCTGTGCATTCCGGAAGTTGAAAGTTCGCGTATACCGGCGCCACAAGAAGAGCTGCCCGCTCAAGCCGGAGGGTAGAACGATTGAGCCTTTTGGTGACAAAAGGTCTGGATAAATGGCAAGCATCCTTTTTCATTAAGGATACAGAACCCGGCTTACAGGCCGACTGCTTTTTCTTTTTAATCTTAGATGCCTATGATAAGCATTCGTCAGCTGAATTTCTTTTTTACTCAAAAGATCTGGTACGTCAACGATGAAAAATATTCACCGCTTAAACGTTATTTATTCAATTCTCTCAAGAAATTAGTCATCACAATAGAATGTTTTATCAACAAAAACATTAATAGTCATGCGTCCGCCCTGACTTATTCAACAATTCTGGCAACAGTTCCTATTCTGGCTATTATTTTCGCAATAGGCAGAGGATTCGGGTACGGAAGCATCATTGAAAATGAGATCAGGAAAAACCTCAGTGTCAATCCCGAATTTGCAGATCTGATCTTTGATTTCATTGGATCTTACCTGGATCATACCAAAAGCGGAATATTCATCGGATTCGGTCTGTTATTGCTGCTCTACACCATCATACAGCTGACCAGCAACATCGAACTAGCACTCAATACAATATGGCAAGTCAAGAACCAACGCTCAATCTACCGCCAGATAACAGATTATATCAGTGTCTTTCTTCTGCTTCCTATACTGATCATCATCAGCAGCGGCCTCTCCATTTTCATGGCTACCATTGCAGAACATTTTCCTGACTTCATGGTTCTCAGCACCACTGTCAAACTGCTTATCAGCCTCTCTCCTTATTTTTTAAGCAGTCTTCTCTTTACAGGGCTTTATGTATACATGCCGAATACGAATGTAGAACTCCGACATGCCCTGATACCGGGAATCATCGCAGGTATAGCATTTCAATTCCTGCAATACTTCTATATTCATTCACAAATTTGGGTATCATCCTATAATGCCATTTACGGTTCTTTTGCAGCCCTTCCGATGTTTATGCTGTGGGTGAATTTTTCATGGATTATCTGTTTGCTGGGCGCCCAGCTCTGCTATGCCAACCAGAATCTGAGAAGTTACTATTATATTAAGGATGTAAACAAGATAAGCAGAAGCTATCACGACTTACTGACCATACTGATCATGTCTAAAATATGCAAACGTTTCGAAAAAGGCATGCGTCCATACACGGTTTACGGCCTTTCTGTCGAAACAGCCTTGCCACTTGGCATAGTGAGCAAAATCACGCACGAACTTAACAGAATGCACCTGGTTATCATTGAAAACAATGATGAAAACGCCCCTAAGCGCTTCTCGCCGGCTGAAGACATCAACAAACTTTCCGTTAGCTTCCTTATGGATCGAATTGACAAGTTCGGCAATATCTACACCCCTTCCATCTATCATGCTGATAAAAACAAATGGGAGGAACTTATTAAAGTTCGCTCCCAATATATCAATACCGACCAGACAATCCTGCTCAAGGATCTTTAAACCGGCAAAACTTATTCCGCAGCTGAAGTAAGAGACATCATACGGCTTAAATACTTGCCAATGATATCAAATTCAATATTAACCTTTGAGCCACACTTGATAGCATGAAAATTAGTGTGTTCATAAGTATAAGGAATAATATTGACCTGAAAACTGTCTTTGGTCGGACAACACACCGTCAGACTGACTCCATTGACCGTAACAGACCCTTTGTCAACAGTAAAATATCCACGCCGCACCATTTCCTCATCATAAACATGGCTAAAGGTATAAACATAGCTTCCGCCGGCTTCCTGTATATCTGTACACTCTGCCGTCATGTCAACATGCCCCTGAACTATATGCCCGTCAAGACGGCCATTCATTAACATGGAACGTTCAACATTAACTTCGTCACCCACATTCAACAACCCTAAATTAGAACGATCCAGCGTTTCTTTCATCGCCGTCACCGTATAAGTGCCATCCTGAATGCGAACAACAGTCAGACACACGCCATTGTGAGCTACACTTTGATCTATTTTCAGCTCATCCACGAAAGAACAAGTCAATGTAAAATGCACATTTTCATTATCTTTCTCAATCTTTACAACTCGAGCTATTTCTTCTACTATTCCTGAGAACATATTTTTATATTTAATCAAATTCCGATTTCAAATATAGGGATTTTTATAGATAATATCTGCATTTCAGTCGAAAAAAAATATATGTCCGTACATTTTGTTTTTTATTCTAAATCAGAGTTCATAAATTTGCTTTGTAAAAAACAGAAACATTATGAACCGTAAACACTATCTGACGGCCGCATTCTTACTATGCGCAAATTTGACATTCGGTCAGGAACAGGCCAATAAGACCTGGTCTCTTCAGGATTGCATGGATTATGCTGCCGAACACAACATCCAACTGCAGAAAAGCAAACTGACAGAACAACAGGGGGAACTGGATCTGATACAGAAAAAAGCAGAACTTTTTCCAAGTTTATCATTCAGTACGACACAGACTCTCACCTATCGCCCGCTCCAGGAATCAGCCAGCAATATTGTCACGGACGGCATTGCAAACAGTTCAACCAACAAACTGACTGAAAACGGCAGTTACGGATTAAACGCATCATGGAACGTATGGGATGGAGGCATTAACAGAAAGAATATCAAAAACCAAAGAATCCAAAACCAGATCAATCAACTCAATACGCAGACGACTGCCAACAGCATACAAGAACAGATAGCCCAACTCTACATTCAGATTCTGTATTCAATTGAAGCAAAGAAAGTCAACGAGGAGCTCCTCCAGACAGCAGAAAGTCAATTTAAAAGAGGACAGGAAATGTATAATGAAGGGCAAATATCAAAAGCAGATCTGGCCCAACTGGAAGCACAAGTCAGCAGTAATCAGTATGACATCGTCGCCACACAATCACAAATCAGCAATTATACCCGTCAACTCAAAGAACTACTGGAAATAGACGGTACACAGGATTTTCAAATCAGCGACCTGTCACTGGACGAATCGTCTGCTCTGGCTCCCATTCCAAACGAAGCAGAAGTCTACGAAAGCGCACTGGCCAGCAGACCGGAAATTCAGGCCAGCAAACTGAACATTGAAACCGCAAACCTGAATATCGATATTGCAAAAGCCGGTTATTATCCTTCAATATCCATCAATGCCGGCATTGGCGACAGTCACTATTCCGGAAGTCGTGAATCTGGTGCTGAACAACTCAAACAAAACCTGAACGCTTCATTAGGTTTAACTCTGTCTGTACCTATTTTCGACAACAAGAGAAATCAGACTAACGTTAAAAAAGCCAAGTTAAACAAGTTAGATAGCGAACTTGACCTGAAAAACCAGCAAAAGGAACTTTACAGTACTATCGATGAATATTGGGTCAATGCCAACAGCAGCCAGCAAAGCTTTATTGCGGCAACAGCCAAAGTCAAAAGTTCAGAAGCCAGTTACGAACTGCTGAACGAACAATTCAAAAACGGACTGAAAAACATTGTAGAACTGATGACCGGCCGTGACCAGCTGCTAACTGCCAAACAAGATCAGCTACAAAGCAAATACACCACAATTCTGAATATTCAATTATTAAAATTCTACAAAGGAGAGCCCATCAACCTATAAAACATCTCTAAATATGAAAAAGAAAATAATTATCATTGTTGCCATACTGGCTATAGCCGGACTGATCATTTATCTCGCTACCGGCAAAAAAGGCGCACAGATCCAATTCGAAATGACCACCGTTGATCTCGACACTATCCAGAACAGTGTGACTGCCACCGGAACAATCGAACCGGTCACAGAAGTAGAAGTGGGTACTCAGGTCTCCGGCATTATCAGTAAGATTTTTGTAGATTATAACAGTATTGTCAAAAAAGGACAAGTCATCGCCGAACTGGACAAAACGAACCTGACAAGCGAACTGAACAGTGCAAAAGCCAATCTGGCCAGTGCCAAAAGTGAACTGGAATATCAAAAGACCAATTACGAACGCTACAAAAACCTTAATGAAAAAGGACTGGTCAGTAAAGATGAATACGAAAATGCTTACCTTAGCTATCGCAAAGCCCTTGAATCCTATCACACCAGCGTAGAAAACGTCAACAAAGCTGAAACCAATATTGGTTATGCCACCATCACTTCCCCAATCGATGGCGTCGTATTGAGCAAAGATGTAGAAGAAGGACAGACCGTGGCTTCAAGCTTCAGCACTCCTACCCTCTTCACCATCGCTCAGGACCTGACTGACATGCGGGTTATTGCTGATATCGACGAAGCTGATATAGGTAGCGTAAAAGAAGGACAGAATGTCACTTTTACTGTAGATGCCTTCCCTAACGACGTGTTTCACGGCAATGTAACCCAAGTCAGACAGGAAGCCACAGAAGAAAACAATGTCGTCACTTATGAAGTTGTCATTTCTGCCCCCAATAAAGATTTGAAACTTAAACCGGGACTGACAGCCAATGTGACAGTCAACACACTGGAACGCACAGATGTGCTGAGCGTACGTTCCAAAGCCTTGCGTTTCACTCCTGCTGAAGACATATTGGGCAAAAGCTACAAAATCGTAGACTGTAATGGCAAGAACAAGTTATGGACACTGGAAGGTAACACACTGAAAGCCCACAATGTCAACATAGGTGCTACAGACGGATCACGTACCGAAATCATTTCCGGCTTGTCCAAAGGAACAAAAGTAGTATTGTCCATGACGGAACTGAAAGACGAAACCGAAGAAGCGCCACAGGAGGAAAGCAATCCGTTCATGCCACATCCAGGAAAGAAAAAAGATAACAAGAATGATTCCAAATAACCACAAGCATAATGGAAGCAAAAGAAAACAAGAAAGTAGTCATTGAATTGCAGAACGTCAAACGAAGTTTCATTGTGGGAGATGAAGTCGTTCATGCATTACGTGGCATTTCATTCAAAATATACGAAGGTGAATTTGTAACCATCATGGGAACATCAGGTTCAGGAAAATCAACCCTGCTTAACCAGCTGGGTTGCCTTGACACCCCGACAGAAGGAGAATATATTCTGGACGGGACACCTGTCCGCTCCATGAAAAGATGGCAACGTGCAGTATTACGAAACAGAAAAATCGGTTTTGTATTCCAAAATTATAATCTGTTGGCCAAGACTACTGCCGTAGAAAACGTAGAATTACCATTAATGTACAATTCACAAGTATCTGCCAAAGAAAGACGCGAACGGGCCATTGCGGCTCTGGAAATGGTCGGTCTGGGTAGCAGACTATATCACAAGTCCAACCAGATGTCAGGAGGACAAATGCAACGTGTAGCCATAGCCCGTGCTCTGGTCAATAATCCAGCAGTCATATTGGCAGACGAGGCAACCGGAAACCTGGATACCAGAACCTCATTTGAGATTCTGGTTCTATTTCAGAAACTTCATGCTGAAGGCCGCACGATCATATTCGTTACACACAACCCCGAAATAGCCCAATACAGTAGCCGGAACATCATGTTGCGCGACGGACAGATCAAAGAAGACAAATACAATACAAATATTCTGTCTGCAGCAGAAACACTGTCCAAAATTCCCATACCTCAAGATGACTGACAACGGCATTTTGTTCAACTGATTTTGATAACATAACAGAAATGAATACTACCAATTTATTTAAAATAGCCCTTAAAGCCATAGCCGCAAATAAGCTGCGCTCATTCCTGACCGCATTAGGCATCATCATCGGTGTAGCTTCTGTCATTGCCATGCTGGCCATAGGACAAGGATCTAAACGGAGCATCAGGAAACAGATCTCTGAAATGGGTTCCAATATGATAATGATCCACCCGGGAGCTGATATGCGCGGCGGTGTGAGGCAAGATGCCAGCGACATGCAAACTCTCAAGCTTGAAGATTACGAAAGTATAAGAAACGAAGCAAAATATCTGGCAGCAATCAGTCCTTCCGTCAACAGCAGTGGACAATTCATCTATGGTAACAACAACACACCTTCTACCATTTACGGTGTCAATGAAGACTACCTCACCATTCGTCAGCTTCAGGTGGAAGACGGCGAACTGTTTACTGATCAGGATATCAAGACTGCAGCAAAAGTATGCATACTGGGCAAGACTGTCGTTGACAATCTGTTCCCCGATGGAGGAGACCCCATAGGCAAAGTAGTCCGTTTCAATTCCATCCCATTCAGAGTCATTGGCGTACTGAAATCAAAAGGATACAACTCCATGGGAATGGACCAGGACGATTTGGCGCTGGTCCCATACACTACTGTCATGAAGCGTATCTTGGCAATCACCTATCTTCAAGGCATCAATTGCTCTGCCATAACGGAAGATGCGACGGACAAAGCTATCAGTGAAATTACAGACATCCTGCGTAAAAACCACAAACTGAAGGAAGCAACCGAAACAACTCCGGCAGATGAGGATGACTTTACCATCCGAAGCCAGGAAGAGATGGCATCCATGATGAATTCCACAATGAACCTCCTGACAATTCTGCTTGGCAGCGTAGCCGGAATCTCTCTTCTTGTAGGCGGTATCGGTATCATGAACATCATGTATGTATCCGTCACGGAACGCACGAAAGAAATCGGTTTGCGTATGTCTGTAGGTGCACGTGGAGTTGATATTCTGAGCCAATTCCTGATTGAAGCTGCCCTCTTAAGCGTAGCAGGTGGTATTATTGGTGTACTGATGGGAATAGGAGCAGCCTACATTATAAAAGTTGCCGCCCACATGCCCATCTACATTCAGATGTGGAGCATAATCATGAGTTTTGGAGTTTGTACATTTATCGGTATATTCTTTGGCTGGTATCCTGCCAAAAAAGCCGCCAACATGGACCCGATTGAAGCCATCAGATACGAATAACATGAAAAAAAACTTCAGACAACAATTTTCACAGGAGATATTCGTTCATACCTTCGCATGGATTTTCTTATTTTGCGTCACCCCCATGCTGATAGGTCGTATCAACGAACAGCCGAACGCAGGAGAACTCATCCGTATGATGAGTACTCCTACTGTTCTCGGCATTATTTTTTATACAAACTATCTCCACCTCGTTCCCCACTATCTGTTCCGGAAGAAATACAAATCATATATTGCCATTAATATTATTCTTTGCCTGAGCATGCTATTTGTCATACATGCCTGGTTTGAAATATGCAATCACTATTATCCCATTCCCAACCCCAAGCGTCACCATGATCCTCTTGGTATTTGGGGATTTATACTTTTCCGTATAAGAGACTTTATCATTTACGGATTCACAGCAGCCCTTGCTGCGACCATCCGCATGAGCAAAAAATGGAGAGCAGCAGAAGAAGCGAGACAGCAAGCCGAGCTGAAAAGAACGGAAGCAGAACTGAAAAACCTCAGAAATCAGATAAATCCTCACTTCCTGCTCAACACGCTAAACAATATTTATGCCCTGATAGCTTTCGATACAGAAAAAGCGCAACAGGCCGTACAAGACCTCAGCAGACTGTTACGACATATTTTATATGATAATAATCAGGAATTCATACCGGTTAACAGAGAACTGGAATTCCTGAAAAACTATGTCGCCTTAATGAAAATACGTATATCAGACAATGTTGATGTACAATTCAATATAGATCTGCCATCTGACAACAACATTCAGATTGCCCCTCTCATTTTCATATCTCTCGTAGAAAATGCCTTTAAACACGGTATCAGTCCGACACAAAAGAGCTTTATACACATCCATATCTATGCAGAAAAAGACACAGATACCCTGACCCTATCCATCAAGAATTCCAATTTCCCCAAAAAACGGAATGACATCAGCGGAAGCGGAATCGGTTTGGAACAGGTCAAACGAAGACTCGAACTCATTTACCCCAACAAATATCATTGGGAAAAAGGAACCAACAAAGAACAGACTATCTATACTTCATTACTAACTATTCAAAACTACAACAATGAAACTTAAATGTGCGATTGTCGATGACGAGCCACTTGCGCTCAACCTCATGGAAAGCTATGTCAAAAAGACACCGTTTCTTGAACTGAACGGTAAATACCATAGTGCCGTAACAGCCATCAACGGATTAAAAGAAAATCCTGTAGAACTATTGTTTCTGGATATTCAAATGCCAGATCTCAACGGACTGGAATTCTCAAAAATGCTACCCAAGGAAGTACGCGTCATATTCACGACTGCGTTCAACCAATATGCAATAGACGGTTTTAAAGTCAATGCCTTGGATTATCTTCTTAAACCCATCAACTACAACGAATTTCTTTCAGCTGCCAACAAGGCACTCGAATGGTTTACACTTACCCGCCAGAACGAAACGAACGCGTCTACCTCATCGGGTAACGAAGACTTCATCTATGTCAAGTCTGATTACAAACTAAAACAAATCAGGCTGGATGATATTCTCTATATAGAAGGTTTGAAAGATTATCTGAAAATCTATGTTGAAAATGAACCCAAACCCATTTTGTCATTAATCAGCATGAAAAACATGGAAGAACGCCTGCCGTCCCCCAGATTCATGCGGGTACACCGTTCTTATATCGTCCAGATGAATAAAATAAGAACCATCGACAAGGGACAAATCATATTCGGTAAAAACAGAATCCCCATTTCAGATACATATAAAAATGAAATATCAGACTATTTAAACAAATATATCCTATAAAAGAATCAAAAAAGGATAAAAACGGCTGACCAAGTA
>OOCB01000364.1_pt1 | contig 75372 bp, 81 predicted proteins | sample 1671351 | NCBI WGS metagenome assembly OOCB01 (sample SAMN06348148, study PRJEB24527) | human gut metagenome | biome: human gut; feature: ankylosing spondylitis patient; material: feces | host: Homo sapiens | place: China | collected 2015-10 | reverse complement strand
TGCCGCTGCGGTGGCAGCAGCAGGCCCGGCAGCTGCCGCCCCGGCAGATGGCCCGGGCGGAGGAGCTGCGCCTGCGGGCGGGAGGCCCCATGACGGTGCTGCTGCCGGAGGGAGAGATAACGCCGGGACAGGGGGGACAGAGCCCCACCGTGACCCAGACGGACCTGGAGCAGCTGTGCGACGCGGTGACGGATTATTCCCGGTATGCCGCCGGGGAGACCCTGAGCCGGGGCTATCTCACCGCCCGGGGCGGCTTCCGGGTGGGCGTGTGCGGCACCGCGGTGCTGCGGGAGGGGGTCAACACCAACCTGCGGGACATCTCGTCGGTGACGGTGCGCATCGGCCGGGAGCAGCCGGGCCTGGGGGATGAGGTGCTGTCTCAGCTGTTTCGGGAGGGGCAGTTCCGCAGCACCGTGCTGCTGTCTCCCCCGGGGCTGGGGAAAACCACCCTGCTGCGGGATCTGATCCGGGGCCTGTCCGACGGAACGGAGGAACTGCCGTGTCACCGGGTCTCCGTGGTGGACGAGCGGGGGGAGATCGCCGTCATGTATCAGGGGGTGCCCCAGATGGCGGTGGGGCGGCACACGGACGTGCTGGACGCCTGCCCCAAGGCGGTGGGGATCCCCATTCTGCTGCGGGCGGCCAATCCCCAGGTCATCGCCGTGGACGAGATCACCGTCCGGGAGGACATCGCCGCCATGGCGGCGGCGGCCCACTGCGGGGTGCGGTTTCTGGCCACCATCCACGCCGACGGCCGCCAGGAGCTGGGGCGCAAGCCTCTGTTTTCCCAGCTGCTGAAGGCCAGAGTATTTGAAAAAACCGTTACCATCCGCCGGGAGGGGGAGCAGCGGCAGTACATCGTGGAGGAATTGTGGTAGGGAAGCTCCTGGGCGGGGGGCTGGTGCTGCTGGGGACGGTCCTGTGGTGCCGGGGTGAGATACAGGCCCGGCGGCGGGAGACGGACCGGGCGGCGGAGCTGGCGGCGGCCCTGGGGGAGATGGCGGCGGAGATCCGCAGCCTGCGGCGGCCCATGCCCCGGCTGCTGGAGCGGCAGGCCCGGCGGTTCCTGTGCGGCGGGTGCTTTGCCCGGGTGCTTTGGGGCCTGGAAAGGGGACAGCCCCTTCAGGACGCCTGGGAGGACGGCTTCCGGGAGCTGACGCCGCCGGAGGCCGCCGGGATCCTCCGGGACACAGAGCTGACCGGCGACGAGGAGCGGATCGTCTCCGCCCTGACGGCGGCGGTCCACCGGCTGGAGGAGCTGGCGGATCGCCGCCGCCGGGACAGCCGTCAGCGGGAGCGGCTTTTGTGGGCGGCGGCCCTGTCCGGGGCGGGGCTGTTCATCATCTTACTGATATAGAGGACGACACATGGATGTGGATCTGATTTTCAAAATAGCCGCCGTGGGCATTCTGGTGGCGGTGCTGAACCAGCTGCTGGTGCGCAGCGGCCGGGAGGAGCAGGCCATGATGACCACCCTGGCGGGGCTGGTGGTGGTCATGATGATGCTGGTGCGGCAGATCAGCGACCTGTTCCAGCTGGTGAAGTCCCTGTTCGGACTGTAGCCATGGAGACGGTGGTGCAGATAGCCGCCGTGTGCCTGGCGGCGGCGATACTGGGGGCGGTGCTGCGGCAGCACAGCCCGGAAACGGCGGCGGTGCTGGGACTGGCGGTGTGCGCGGTGGTGGGGGTCCTGCTGCTGCGGGGGCTGGCGGAGGTGCTGGATATGCTGGAGGAGCTGGCTGCCGCCGGAGGACTGCCGGAGGGGCTGTTCACGCCCCTGGTAAAGACCCTGGGCATCGCCCTGGTGTCCCGGTTGGGAGGCGAGATATGCCGGGACGCGGGCCAGGGGGCCATGGCGGCGGTGCTGGATACGGCCGGGGCCTTCGGGGCGGTGCTGGTGTCCCTGCCGCTGGTCCGGGCGGCATGGGAGCTGTTGAGGACGCTGGTATGAGAAAGAGTATGCTGATTTTGCTGCTGGCATGGTGGCTGGTGGCGCCGGCCTGGGGGGCGGAGCTTCCCCGGGAGGTGCGGGACGCCCTGCCGGCTGCGGCGGAGGAGATCACGGAGGAGCTGGAGGACCCGGCGTCCCTGTCGGAGGGGCTGTCCCGTCTGTGGGACCGGGCCTTGGGCTATGTGGAGGAGGCGGTCCGGCAGAGCATCAGCGGCGGGGTGGTGCTGCTGGCGGCGGCGGTGCTGTGCGCCCTGACGGAGGAGTGCATGGATGCCGCCGGGGGCAAGGTGCACTTTGTGCCCATGGCCGGGGCGCTGGCCATTACCCTGGCGGCGGCGGGCAGCGTGAAAACCATGATGGGCCTGGGCCAGGAGACGGTGGAGGAGCTGAACACCTTTTCCAAGGCGCTGCTGCCCACCCTGTCCGCCGCCGTGGCCGCCAGCGGGGGCATCGTCTCCGCCAGCGTTCGGCAGGTGGCCACCATCTTCTTTGTGGACCTGCTGCTGTCGCTGATCCGGGGGCTGCTGCTGCCGCTGGTGTATTTCTATGTGGCCGCGGCGGCGGCGGACGCCATGCTGCCGCAGCGGCGGCTGGCGGGGATCAGCCGGGCCATCCGCAAGGGCACCGTGTGGCTGCTGACCGGGGCGCTGGCCCTGTTCACCCTGTATCTGACGGTGTCCGGGGCGGCGGCAGGCTCCGCCGACACCGTGACGGCCCGGTTGGCCCGCAGCGCCGTGGGGGTGCTGCCGGTGGTGGGCAGCATCCTGGCCGACGCGGCGGACAGCGTTCTGGCCGGGGCCGGGGCGGTGAAAAATACCGTGGGCGCGGCGGGACTGCTGGCAGTGCTGGCGGTGTGCCTGCTGCCGCTGATGCGGCTGGGGGTGCAATATCTGGTGTATAAGGCGGCGGCGTTTCTGGCGGGCATTTTAGGGGCGGAGCAGCTGACGGGGCTTATTGACGCCTTAGGCGGGGCCTTTGGCCTGATCTTCGGCATGACCGGGGCCTGCGGCCTGTTGCTGCTGATCTCCATTTCGTCGGCACTGGGGGTGGTTACCGGATGATGGACGGGATCCGGCAGTGGCTGCTGGGGATTCTGGCGGCGGCCATGGGGCTGAGCCTTCTGTATGCGCTTTTGCCCAAGGGGGCGGTGCGGGCCGCCGCCAAGGCCACCGGGGGGCTGATTCTGCTGCTGGCGGTGCTGGGTCCGGCGGCGGGGCTGGACCTGTCAGACCTGGCGGTGCGGTATGAGGACCTGAGCCGGGACATGGAACAGCAGACCGAAACCTACCGCCGGGAGGGCCAGGCCCAGCTGGAGCTTGGCATACGGCAGCGGACGGCTGCATATATATCGGAAAAAGCGGCGCAGCTGGGGCTGAGCTGCCATCCCCGGGTGGAGGTCACCTGGCGCGGCGGCGTCCCGTATCCCGGCAGCGTGACGCTGGACATGGCGAAAAACCGGGCCTTGTCCGCCATCCTGGAGGAAGACCTGGGCATTCCGCCGTCAGAGCAGCACTGGCTGGGGTAAGGAGCGTATGAAAAAGTGGAACATTGGAAATTTATGGAAGAAGTACAAATATGTGGGCCTGGTGGTGCTGGCGGGGATTCTGCTGATGCTGCTGCCGGGGAAGAAAACCGCCGCCCAGACCCAGGAGAGCGGCGGGAGCTTTTCCCTGGAGGACACGGAGCGGCGGATGGAGGAGCTGCTGGGCCGGATGGACGGCGTGGGCCGGGTGCAGGTGATGCTGACGCTGAAAAACAGCTCGGCCCTGGAGCTGGCGGAGGACGCGGACGACACGGACCGGGACGGCGAGCTGCGCCGCCAGCGGGAGCCGGTGACGCTGAACCGGGGCAGCGGGTATCAGGACGTGGTGGTGACCCGGGAGACGTATCCGGTGTATCTGGGGGCCGTGGTGGTGTGCCAGGGGGCAGGCAGCGGCGGCGTCCGGCTGGCGGTGACGGAGGCGGTGGCGGCGCTGACGGGCCTTCCCGCCGACCGCATCACGGTGGTGCAATGGGATTCATGACAGGAGGGACGGATATGAAGAAAAGATGGAAGAAGCCGGCGGTGGCGGCGGCCGTGCTGCTGCTGGTGTGCGCGGCGGTGTACATGAACTGGCGCTACACTGACAATATCCAGAAAAATGCCGGAAAGACCCTGGGCCAGACCACTCTGGTCAGCTCCCAGGACGGGGAGAAGGGGCAGGAGCCAACCGCCGCCCCGGCGGAGGACGACTATTTCGCCACGGCCCGGCTCAGCCGCAAGCAGGCCAGGGACAACGCCATCAGCATGCTCAAGGAGGCGGAGAGTGATGAAAACGCCCAGCAGAGCGTCCTCAACGAGGCATCCCAGACCCTGCAGGTGCTGGCGGCCTATACCGTGGCGGAGTCCCAGATCGAGAGCCTGGTGACGGCCAAGGGCTATGCCGACTGCGTGGTGTTCATGGGAGCCGAAAGCGTCAGCGTGGTGGTGGCTCCGCCGGAGGGCGGCCTGACCGCCACCGACGCCGCCCGCATCAAGGACATCGTCATCAGCGAGACGGACTATACCGCCGAACAGATCAAGATCATGGAGGCAAATTAATAGTTGTATTTCCCGGGGAGAAATGGTATACTATCCTTATATTGGGACTCTATTGAGAATACAAATGAGGAGTTTTGCAAGCTATGGCTGATAATAAAGAATACATGACCCATCAGGAAAGCATGGGTACCATCCAGATCTCTGAGGACGTGGTGGCCTCCATCGCCACCTCCGCCTGCCTGGAGGTGGAGGGCGTGGGCGGCCTGATGAACGCCAACGTCACCGACTATGTCACCGGCAAGAAGATGACCGCCAAGGGCATCCGGGTGGAGATGGACGGCGAGGGTATCGTGGTGAACCTGTTCATCCTGCTGCGGTACGGCTGCGCCGTGTCCGAGGTGGCCCAGAAGGTCCAGAGCAGCGTGTTCGCCGCCCTGGAGGGCATGACCGGCTTCCAGGTCAACGCGGTGAACGTTCACGTGGGCGGCATCAGCTTCGACTGAGCCGGCCAAATCCAGAGAGAAAAAAGGAATTTACGACTATGACGCGGAATACGGCACGGGAGATCGCCACCCATCTGGCGTATGAGCTGAGCTTTACGGACCTGCCCATCCAGGAATTCCTGGATCAGCAGCTTTCCCGGGAGAATTTTGCCGCCCGGGCGGAGGAGTGCGGCCTGTATGCCGACACCCCCAACGACAAGCAGGAGAAATACATCCGCCGCCTGGTGTCCGGCGTGGCCGAGCACGCGGCGGAGCTGGATGCCTATATCGAGCAGTACGCCAAGGGCTGGCGCTTTGAGCGCATCTCCCTGGTGGCCTCCGCCATCATGCGGGTGGCCATGTTCGAGATCCTCTATATGCCCGATATCCCCCACGGGGTGGCCATCAGCGAGGCGGTGAACATCGCCAAGGGCTATGAGTCCCCGGAGGTGGTGAAGTTCATCAACGGCATCCTGGGCAGCTTCCTGCGGGCGGAAGTGAAGGAATGACCCACACCAGGCAGGGCGCGGCAGCCCTGCCTTGTTTTTGATGCCGTGCGAAAGGAGGAGAGCCGCCGGTGGACCATATTTACGCCGTGTCCGAGGTCAACGGACTGATCAAGGACCTGATCGACGGCACGCCCCAGCTGTCGGGACTTTACATCCGGGGCGAGCTGTCCAACTATAAGATCTATCCCTCCGGCCACCACTACTTCACCCTGAAGGACGGACAGAGCGCCCTGCGGTGCGTGATGTTCAAAAGCAGTGCCATGAAGCTGCGGTTCCGGCCGGAAAACGGCATGCAGGCGGTGGTGTTCGGCCGGATCAGCGTGTTCCCCCGGGACGGTGCATATCAGCTGTACTGCACCCAGCTGTCCCCGGACGGGGTGGGGGACCTGTATGTGGCCTTTGAGCAGCTGAAGCAGAAGCTCCAGCAGGAGGGACTGTTTGACCCCGCCCATAAAAAGCCCCTGCCGCCGTATCCCCAGCGGATCGCCATCGTTACCAGCGGCGCCGGGGCGGCGGTCCATGACATGATCCGCATCCTGCGGCGGCGCTATCCCATCGCCAAGGTGCTGCTGCTGCCGGTGCGGGTCCAGGGGGCGGAGGCCCCGCCGGAGATCGTGGGGGCCATCCGGTACGCCAACCGCTGGAAGCTGGGGGACGTGCTGATCACCGGCCGGGGCGGCGGCTCCATGGAGGACCTGTGGGCCTTCAACGACGAGCGGGTTGCCCGGGCCATCTATGCCTCGGAGATCCCGGTGATCTCCGCCGTGGGCCACGAGCCGGACGTGACCATCTCCGACTATGTGGCGGACCGGCGGGCGTCTACACCCAGCAACGCCGCGGAGATCGCCGTGCCGGATATGGCGGAGCTGCTGCGGTATCTGCGGGGGACGGAGAACGGCATGGCCCAGAGCGTGCTGCACCGCCTGGAGCGGGAGGAGCGGCGGCTGAAAGCCCTGGCGGAAAAGCGGGTGCTGACGGACCCCCTGGCCTTTGTCCAGGACCGGCGGCTCCAGCTGGATTATATGCAGGACAAGATGACATCGGCGGCCCGGACCCACTGGGACCGGGAGGCCCGGCGGTTTGCCGGGACCGTGGCCAAGCTGGACGCCCTGAGCCCCCTGAAGGTGCTGGGCCGGGGCTATGCCATGGCCCGGACGGAGGAGGGCGGCATTCTGCGCAGCAGCGCGCAGGTGCGGCCCGGCGACAGAATCGAGCTTCGCCTGGCTCAGGGGTCCCTGGGCTGCCGGGTGGAGGAAGTAGGAGGGGAGGAGACCCATGGCAAAGAAAACCTTTGAGGAGAACATGGCCCGGCTGGAGGAGATCGTGGCGCTGCTGGAAAAGGGCGACGCCCAGCTGAGCCAGTCCCTGTCCCTGTTCGAGGAGGGGACCAGGCTGGCGGCGGCCTGCCGCACGGAGCTGGACAAGGCCGAGCAGCAGGTGGTGCGGCTGATGAAGGGTCCCGACGGCGCGCCCATCGAAAACGAATTTGCAAGCGAGGAATGACCATGGAGTTCAAGCAGCAATATGCGGCCTATCAGCAGGCCATTGAGGAGTATCTGAACGGCATTTTCACGGCGGACAAGCCCTATGGCCGCCTGCAGGAGGCTATGCGTTACAGCATTCTGGGCGGCGGCAAGCGCATCCGGCCGGTGCTGACCCTGGAGTTTGCCCGGCTGGGTGGCATCGACTGGCATCTGGCTCTGCCCTATGCCTGCGCCCTGGAGCTGGTGCACAATTATTCCCTGATCCACGACGATCTGCCCTGCATGGATGACGACGATCTGCGCCGGGGCCAGCCCACCACCCATAAGAAGTTCGGCGAGACCCTGGCGGTGCTGGCAGGCGACGCTTTGCAGCCGGAGGCCTTCCGGCTGATTGCGGAGGCTCCCTGTATGTCCGACGGCAGCCGGGTGGAGGCGGTGCGGGTGCTGGCCCGGGCCTGCGGCGCAGACGGCATGGTGGCCGGTCAGGTGCTGGACACCCTGTACGGCATCCAGACGGAGGAGCAGCTGAAGGCCATGTACCGGCTGAAAACCGGGGTGATGATCTCCGGTGCGGCGGAGCTTGGCTGCGTGGCGGCGGATATGCCTGCGGATATGCGGGCCCAGGCGGTGGAATTTGCCGACCGGCTGGGCCTGGCGTTCCAGATCCGGGACGATATGCTGGACGTGGTCGGCGACCAGCAGGTGTTCGGCAAGCCCATCGGCTCCGACAAGGAGGAGGGCAAGATCACCTATGTGGACGTAGACGGCCTGGAGGGCTGCGCCCGGGCGGTGGAAGCCTGCACCCGGAAGGCCAAGGACGCCGTGGCCCAGTGGCCGGACCATGATTTCCTGTTCGCCCTGGCGGACCAGCTGGTGGACCGGAACAAGTGAGGAAAGACAAATAGAAAAACTCAGGAGCACGGTGAAAGCCGTGCTCCTGGGTTTTTATGCGGGCCTGTTTAATCGCGGCTTATTCCGCCCGGATGCGCTTTTGCTTTCTGCCGCAGACGGCCATTCCCAGCATGGCTGCGCCGGTGGTGACGATCACCGCAGTCCACAGCACGGGACTGGCTTCATCGCCGGTTTTCGGCGAAGCGGGTTCATCCTGCTTCGGCTCATCCCCGGAGGGCTGAGACGGCTCGTCCTTGGGAGGCTGCGGCTGGTCGGGATCGTCCTCCGCCGGGGCGTCCATATCCAGGGCGGTTACGCTGACCGTGCCGGAAACCTCGTTGGAGGCGATGACAAGCGGCGCTCCGGAGCTGTTCTGCTCCGCCACGAAGATCACGCCCTCGGGGGATACGTCGTCATAGATATCCGCCGAATAATTGCGGCTGTTCACATAGTTCCGGAATGCGACGGAGGAGGGATCGGTGATGTCGCAGATCATCACGCCGCCGATGCGCTCCAGGCCGGCAAAAGCATAGGTGCGGCCGTTTACCGTTCCCACGGTGACGTTCTCCGGCTCCGGTCCCTTTGTAGGGAAGGAATGTAAAGTCAGCCAGCAGGATTGCGTGAAATGTGTGTGAAACGGGGGACATGAATTCCCCAATGCAGCACAAAACCTCCGGCGAGGCCGGAGGTTTTGCGTGATGCGTTCGTTTTTACTTGACCAGGTCGCAGAACAGGTCGATCTCGTCGGCCAGGGACTGCAGGCCCTGACGCCAGAAGGCCTTGTCGGTCAGGTCGATGCCGGCGATCTTAGCGGTGTCCTCCACGTCGTTGACGGAGGTGGCGTGGAGCATCTCCTTATACAGAGGCACGAACTTTTCGCCCTCCTGCTGGTACTTGGCGTACAGGCCCCGGGCGAACAGGCCGCCGAAGGCATAGGGGAAGTTGTAGAAGCTCAGGCTGCCGCTGTAGTAGTGGCCCTTGCACAGCCACATATAGGGGTGCAGGCAGGTCTGGTCCAGACCATCGCCATAGGCCTTCTTCTGGGCCTCCAGCATCAGCTGGCACAGGCGGTCGGCGTCCAGGAACTCCTGGGGACGGGCCTCAAACACCGAGGACTCGAACAGGAACCGGGAGTAGATGTCGCAGATGATCTGGCAGGCGTCGGACAGCTGGCTTTCGATCAGGGCCAGCTTCTCGTCCTTGTCCTGGGCGGCCTGGATGGCGGCGGTGACGGTGAGGACCTCGTTGAAGGTGGAAGCGGTCTCCGCCACGGGCATGGAGTACTCCTGGCAGATCAGGGGGTGGGTGAACACCTGCTGATCGTGGAAGGCGTGGCCCAGCTCGTGGGCCAGGGTGACGATGTCGCCGAAGGCACCGTCGAAATTGGTGAGGACGCGGCTCTGTCTGGCGCTGGGCACGCCGCAGTCGAAGGCGCCGCCCACCTTGCCATTGCGGGGATAGAAGTCGATCCACGCCTCGTCAAAGGCCCGCTCCACCATGTCGTGCAGCTGGCTGTCGAAGCCGCCGAAGATGTTCAGCAGATAGTCCTTGGCGTCCTGGGTGGTGTACTTCTTGTCGCTCTTGCCCATGGGGGCGAACAGCTCGTACCAGGGCAGACCGTTTTCATAGCCCAGGGCCTTGGCCTTGGCCCGCAGATACTGCCAGAACTTGGGCATATACTCGTCCATGGCGCCCAGCAGGGCCTCCAGGGTCTCCCGCTTCATGCGGCTCTGGTACAGGGCCTTGTCCAGGGGGGAGGCGTAGCCCCGGACCTGGCACTCGTTGATGACCTGCAGCTTGATGCTGTTGAGGGCGAAGGCCACGGAGTCCTTGATCTTGTCATAGCAGGCCAGCTCCGCCTCATAGGCGCTCTTGCGCACGGCGGGATCGGGGTCGTAGGCCAGGTTCCGGATGGCGGACAGGTTGGTGACGCCGCCGTTATACTCCACCTTCACGCTGCTGGTGAGGTTATCCCGCAGGCTTTCCCAGGCGGAAGCGCCGGAGATGTTCATCCGGGCGAACAGCTCCTCCTCCTTGTCGGACAGGAGGTACTTGCTGTCCCGGCGGATGTTCCGCAGCAGATAGCGATACTCCGCCAGGGCGGGGTCGGCGTCGATGATGGCGTCCAGATCGTCGAAGGCGGCCAGGGTGTGGCGCAGGGAGGCATCGGCGGCGGCGCAGCCGCTGATCTTGGCGCTGATCTGGTCGCTCAGGCTGTTGGCCTGGTTGTCGGCGGTGTTGGCGCTGGTGCGCAGGCTGCAGAAGATGAACAGCTTGCTGATCAGAGTCGTCAGCTGCAGCTGGCCGTCCACATAGCGGTGCACCAGGTCGGCGTGGGGCAGGGCGGCGGCCTGGGCCGCCAGGTCGTTCATACTCCGGATGGCCGCGTCCAGAGCCGCCATGTCGCCGGTAAAGGCGGGGTCGTCAAACCCCTTATAGAGAATACTCAGATCCCAGGTATCGTTCATGGTTCCTTCCTCCTGTTGTTGAATTCTTTTCCCATCATACCACGTTTTACCGGGGGGCACAATAGGGAAATCTCATTTTGGTTCAGGGACTTTAATTGCCGGAGGCTGCTTCAGAAGGGCGATGCGCTGCCGGTAGTCCGGCAGGGTTTTCTCCACGAAGCGGTAGAAGTCCGGGCCGTGGTTTTTGTGGCGGATATGGGCCAGCTCATGGACCACCACGGCGTCGATGGCCTCCGGGGGATAGCGCATGAGAAACAGGGAAAAGCAGAGGCTGTTTTTTCCGGAGCAGCTGCCCCAGCGGGTCCGTGCGGCGGTGATCTGCAGGCCGGTGGGCATCACGTCCATCCGGGCGGCCCAATAGGCCACCCGGCGGGGCAGATATTCCCGACCCTGACGGGCCAGCTCCTGCATTTCCTGGGCCGTGGGCTCCGGAGGGGAGGCTGCCAGCTGCTCCTGCTGGCGGCGGACGGTTTTCTCCACCCAGTCCCGGTGGCTGTCCACCACCCGGCGAATATCCTCCGCCGTGGCGGCATAGGGGGCACGGACCACCACCCGGCCGTCCCGCTGGATCTGGATGGCGATGGTCCGGCGGCCGGAGTGCACCACGGCATAGTCCATGGCTCAGTCCCCGATCCGCACGAAGCGGGGGCCGCGATACCCGTCCCGGTCCACGGCTTCCAGCCACATGGACGCGGGCCGCACCCACAGGCCGCCGTCACCGTACAGGGCGCGGTATACCACCATGTCCTCCAGCGTCTCCGAGTGCCGGGCCAGGCCCAGCACCTGATATTCATTGCCCTTGAAATGCCGCCACCGGCCGGGGCGGATGGTTTCCTGCGTCATAGGGGTCGCCTCCTTGTGTGATGGGTCCAGTATACAGGAAATCCGGCGAAAAAGGAAGTCCCTGAGACTGTCAAAAAACCCGGAAATCTTCCGCCATCGGAAAGGAAGATAGTTACGAAAGAAACCCATCAGGGGTGTCTTTCGTTTGCAATCACAGGTTTTTCAGAACTTTCTAAGTTCTGAAAAACCTCACTCAGCTTGTCAAAATTACTTTTTTGACAAGCTGATTCCCTGTGGAAAAATGCGGCGGCGTGTGATAAAATGGAGAAAACGCAACGGGAGGGCACTATGATGCAGCATGAGATCACCACGTCGGGGCCCCTGCTGGACGGCAGCGGCAATCTGCGGGAGCCGGGCTATGCCAAGCGGCTTCTGCCCATCTATCGCCGGGCGGATATCAAGGCCCCGGCGTCCCGGATCAAGGAGTGGGACTATTACCTGGTGGCCAACGACCACTTCGCCGTGGCCCTGACCATCGACGACAACGGGTACATGGGCCTGGACTCCATTTCGTTCCTGCACTTCAATGAGGGCTGGGAACGCACCAAAAGCCCCATGCGGGCCTTTCCCATGGGGAAAACCGGCCTGCCGGAGTCGTCGGACAGGGGCACCACCGCTATCTCCGGAAGGGGCTATGCCCTGGTGTTCCGGCATGTGCCGGAGGGCCGGGAGCTGACCTTTCACATGGAGAAATTTCTGGACGGCCAGACCATAGACGGGTCCATTGTCCTGACGGAGGAGCCGGAGGAGTCCATGGTCATCTGCACGCCCTTTGACAGGCCCGGGTGCTTCTACTTCAACCAGAAGATCAACTGTATGCGGGCCCGGGGCCAGGTGCAGCTGGGGGAGAAAACCTACGTCTTTGACCCGGCGGACTCCTTCGGCGTGCTGGACTGGGGCCGGGGGGTGTGGACCTATCACAACACCTGGTATTGGGGCAGCGCCTCCGGTCAGGTGGAGGGCGTGCCCTTCGGGTGGAACATCGGCTATGGCTTCGGCGACACCTCCGCTGCCAGCGAGAACATGCTGTTTTACGGCGGCAAGGCCCACAAGCTCAGCCAGGTGCGGTTCCATATCCCCCAGCGGGAGGGGAGGGACGACTTCCTGTCCCCCTGGCGCTTTACCTCCGACGACGGGCGGTTCGAGATGAAATTTGTCCCCATTCTGGACCGGGCCGCCTGCACGGACGTGAAGCTCATCAAATCCGACCAGCACCAGGTGTTCGGCCGCTTCACCGGAACGGCCACACTGGACGACGGAACCGTGATCCGGGTCCGGGATATGATCGGATTTGCGGAAAAAGTGGAGAATAAGTGGTGAAAAGCAGCGCCCGCTCCGGAACGGAGTGGGCGCTGTGGTTATTATGGATTATTTGTCCTTGGAGAAAATCCGGAAGATGTCCTCATAGGCCCGGTCGATGCTTTCCCGGGCGGCTCTGGCCTCCTGGTCCACGGACTCGTTGAGCTGCTGGGCCTGCTGGGAGACGGCGGGCTGAGGGGCGGGCTGCTGGGCGGCGGCAGGCTGGGAAGCCTGTGCGGGCTGGGCAGTGGTCTGAGCGCCGGGCTGAGACTCCTCGGGCTTGTTCTCCGCGAAGCCGGTAGCGATGACGGTGACCCGGATCTCGTCCTCCAGGCTTTCGTCGAAGGTGGCGCCGAAGATGGTGACGGCGTCGGGGTGGACAGCATCCTGCACCAGGCTGGCGGCCTGCTCCACCTCCTCCAGGCCGATGTCCATGGAGCCGGTGACGTTAATCAGAACGCCGTGAGCGCCGTTGATGGAGGTTTCCAGCAGGGGGCTGGAGATGGCCATCTTGGCAGCCTCCTCGGCCTTGCCCTTGCCGGCGGCGCGGCCCACGCCCATGTGGGCCAGGCCCGCGTCCTTCATCACGGTGGTGACGTCGGCAAAGTCCAGGTTGATGAAGCCGGTATCGCGGATCAGGTCGGAGATGGACTGCACCGCCTGGCGCAGCACATCGTCGGCGATTTCGAAGGCATTGGCGAAGGTGATCTTCTGGTCGGTGGCGTATTTCAGACGCTCGTTGGGGATGATGACCAGGGAGTCCACCCGCTTGCGCAGCTCCTCGATGCCCTTTTCCGCCTGCATCATCCGGCGGCGGCCCTCGAAGGAGAAGGGCTTGGTGACCACGCCCACGGTGAGAACGCCCAGCTCGCGGGCGATCTCCGCCACCACGGGGGCAGCGCCGGTGCCGGTGCCGCCGCCCATACCGGCGGTGATGAACACCATGTCGGTGCCCTCCAGGGACTTGGTCAGCTGGTTGCGGCTTTCCTCGGCGGCCTTCTGGCCCACCTCAGGATTGGAGCCGGCCCCCTTGCCGTGGGTCAGTTTCTCGCCGATCTGGATTTTATAGGTGGCGCTGGAGGCGTTCAGCACCTGCTTGTCCGTGTTGACGGCCACAAAGTCCACGCCCTTGGTGCCGGAGCGTACCATGCGGTTGACCACGTTGTTGCCGCCGCCGCCGACGCCGACGACCTTGATATTGACCACATTCTCGGGGCCGGTTTCCATTTCAAATGCCATGATGGTTCCTCCTGCCAGTATATATCGAAAGATAGCTGTATGCAATATAACGCGCTTTTTCTATTGTATAACGGTTTTGGTGAACCGTCAAGGGGCGGGGGATGATTTCCCGGGAAAAGTTGCGGTTTAGCCGGGAATGAACCGGGCCTTGCCGTCCTTGTCCCACTGAATGGTGCCCTGATCGCTGCCGTCCAGCCGCTGGATCACCGCTGCCAGATAGTTCAGGCGATAGTCCAGATCGTCGTCGGATTTCAGGACCACATCAAACCGGTCCAGATAGCGCAGGGTGATGCGGCCGGTGTCCGTCAGGTCGATGGACTGGACATCCCCGGCCATGTCCTTGCCGCGCAGCAGCCGCCAAAGCTGCTGCAGCAGGTCCCACTTGTCCTGGTTTTCCGGGACGGCCAGCTGGCCCAGCTGGGGGGAGGTTAAGGTCAGGCCCGTGACCAGGGGGCAGGACTCCCCCTGGCCGGGCTGGAGCTTGTCAATGAGCTTACCGTTGCCGTTGAGCAGCCACAGGGCCCCATCCTGCTCCAGGGCCAGGGGATGGGTGCACTCGGTGATCTCGATGCGCAGGGCGTTGGGCAGCTGGCGGCGGATGCGGACGGACTCCACATAGGGCAGCTGGTCGGTGATGGCGGCGGCGGCCTGGTGCTTGTTCAGCAGGAACAGGTTCCCGCCCTGGCGGATGCCGCTGGCCTGGAGCACCTGCTGCTGGGAATAGCGGGAGGCGCCGGTGACGAAAATCTGGTCCGCCTTGAAAAACAGGGACAGGGCCGCCACAATGGCGCCGCATATCATCACGAAGGTGAGCAATCTATAAAGAAACGCAAAGTTGCCCTGCCGTTTCCGGCGGCTGCGTCTGTGTCTGCGGGGTTGGGTCATCGGAAGCGCCTCCCTCTGTGTTCTCTGTGTGTATGTGGGCCCCCAGAAGGGCCAGGTCCCCGGGCAGGTCGCTGTAGCCCCGGCGGATGTGGTGGAGGTGCTCCACCGTGGTGACGCCGTGGGCCTGAAGCCCGGCGATCACAAGAGCGGCTCCGCCCCGAAGGTCCATGGCCCGGACCCGGGCGGCCTGGAGCCGGTCGACGCCGCAGACCACCGCCACCCGGCCCTCCAGCCGGATGTCGGCCCCCATGCGCACCAGCTCCGGCACATGGTGATAGCGGCTCTCGAAAATGTTTTCCACGAATACGGTGGTTCCGCTGCTGCGCAGCAGGGCGGACATGACCACCGCCTGGGCGTCGGTAGGGAAGCCCGGATAGGGGGCGGTGCGAATGGGGCTGACGGCCCGCAGGCGTCCGTCGGACACCAGGCGGATGCCGTCCTCCTGACAGGACAGGGTACACCCGGCCTGACGCAGGACGCCGGTGACGGTGGACAGGTGGCGGTAGTCGATGTCCCGGAGGAACACGTCTCCGCCGGCGGCGGCGGCTGCCGCCAGGTATGTAGCCGCCGCGATGCGGTCCCCTAAAATCCGGTGGCAGCAGCTGTGAAGGGGCTGCTCCGCGCCCTCCACTACCACGGTGGAGGTGCCTGCGCCGTGAACGCTGGCCCCCAGCTTCCGCAGGAAGGTCTGCAGGTCCACGATCTCCGGCTCCCGGGCGGCGTTGGAGATGGTGGTGACGCCGGAGGCTCCTACGGCGGCCAGCATGGCGTTTTCCGTGGCCCCCACGCTGGGGATGCTCAGAACGATCTCGGCCCCGGTGAGACACGGGGCGGTGCAGTTCAGGCTGCCGCCCTCCTCCCGGATGCAGGCCCCCAGGGTCCGCAGGGCGGACAGATGCAGGTCGATGGGCCGGGCCCCGATGGCGCAGCCGCCGGGGTACGACAGCTCCGCCTGGCCGCACCGGGCCAGAATGGCTCCCAGGAACACCACGGACGAGCGCATGCGGCGCATAAGACGGTCCGGAATGTCCCAGCGGGTCAGGGTGGAGGAATCCACCTCCAGGTCCGGGCCGTTCCAGCGAACGGCGCAGCCCAGGTGCCGCAGGATGTCGATGGATGTGTCCACGTCCTCCAGATGGGGACAGCGCTGCAAAACACAGACGTCCCCGCTGAGAATACACGCTGCCAGAATGGGCAGCACACTGTTTTTTGCCCCCTGTACCGTCAGATCGCCGGACAGGCGGCGTCCCCCTTCTATCATCAGGCTCATATGCCCCCGCCTTTCATAGCTTTTTCCCGCTATCCTATGCAGGGGGTGGGGCAGGGGGTTACTTGCGGATGCTCATGACGGTGTCATAGAGACGCTTTGTGGCGTCCCGGATGCCCAGCTCCGCCATGCCGCGGCTCATGTCCGCCTGGCGCTGGGGGTCACGGAGAATACCGGAGGCGGCCCGGTACAGAGCCTCGCCGGAGGCGTCCGCCTCCAGCAGCACCACGGCTCCGCCGTGCTGCTCCAGGATGCGGGCGTTCTTCTCCTGGTGGTTGTTGGTGACATAAGGAGAGGGGACCAGGATGGCCGGAGTGGCCAGAGCCGTGATCTCGCTGATGGTGGAGGCGCCGGCCCGGCAGATCACCAGGTCCGCCGCCCGCATGACCGGGGCCATGTCGTAGATGTACTCCCGGACGTCCAGGACGGCCAGGTTCTCCAGGCCGTCCTGCCGCAGACGCTGGGTCATGGCGGGATAGCCGCTTTTGCCCACGCCGTGGATATGGTGGAAGGGCATACCCTCCGCCGCCTCCAGGCGGAAGAAATCCTCCATGTGGGCGTTCATGTGGCTGGCCCCCAGGCTGCCCCAGAAGGACACGATCAGGGGACGGCCGTCGGTGAGGCCCAGCTTTTCCCGGGCCTGGGAACGGGTCAGGTCAAAGAAGTCGCCCCGCACCGGGGTGCCGGTGACGACGATCTTGTCGGGATGGCGATAGTGCTGGCGGCACTCCTCAAAGCCCACCATGATGCGGTCGGCGCTGCCCTCCAGCATTTTGGTGGTGAGACCGGGGACCATGTTGGACTCGTGGACCGCCGTGGGAATGCCCATACCGGCGGCGCACTTGACCACCGGATAGCTGGCATAGCCGCCGGTGCCCACCACCAGATCGGGGCGGAAGTCCCGGAGGATGGCCCGGGCCCGGCTGTGGGATTTGGTCAGCATGGACAGGGAGCGCAGGTTGTGGGCCAGGCCGCCGTGGCCCAGGGAGCGCTGGAAGCCTCCCATGGGGATGCCCCGGAAGGCGTAGCCGGCCTTTTCCACCAGGTCCCGCTCCATGCCGTCGGGAGTGCCCACAAACAGCACTTGCACCTGGGGATCCTGCTTCTGCATATAGCCTGCCAGGGCCAGGGCGGGGTTCACATGGCCCGCCGTGCCGCCGCAGGTAAAAATCACTTTCATGAGAGGGCCTCCTATCCGTTTTCCGGGGCAGGCATCTGCCGCGAGACGCTGAGTACAATGCCCATTTCCGCCAGCTGGCACAGCAGAGCCGTGCCGCCGTAGCTGAAGAAGGGCAGGGAAATGCCGGTGGCGGGCACCAGGCCCGTGACCACGGCGATGTTCAGAAAGGTCTGGAGCCCGGTGAGGGTCATGAAGCCCACCACCAGCAGGGCACCGAACCGGTCCCGGGCGTGGAGGGCAATCCAGAAGCCCCGGAGGATCAGCAGGGCGAACACCAGCATGATGACGCAGGCTCCCACCAGACCCAGCTCCTCGCAGATCACGGCGAAGATGCAGTCGTTGTGCTCCTCGGGCAGGTACAGGAACTTCTGGCGGCCCTTGCCCAGGCCCACGCCCAGCAGGCCGCCGGAGCCGATGGCAATGAGGCACTGGGCGATCTGCCAGCCGTCGCCCCGATACCACTCGGCGTTGAAGGGGTCCCGCCAGGTGTTGATGCGGTTTTCCCCGTAGTGCAGGATGCCCTTTTGCACCAGGATCACATACAGGGTGCCCACCAGGCCCACGCCGCCGATGCCCAGGGGGATCAGCCAGCCCTTGATGCCGCCCACGATCATCAGCACGATGCCCGTGCAGACGATGAGGATGGTGCCGGACAGGTGGGGCTCCCGCATCATCAGAAGGGCGATGACGCCCAGAATCAGCACATAGGGCCAGATGCCCTGGCTCCAGGTCTGCATTTTTTCGCGTTTTTTGGAAATGGTGGCGGAGAAATAGATGACCACGGCCATTTTGGCCAGCTCCGAGGGCTGGAACCGCAGGAAGGTGCCCCGGATGCCCAGCCAGCGGGTGGCGTTGTTTTCCGTGATGGCGATGGGGTTGCCGGGGACGATGACCAGCACCAGCAGCAGGATGGAGCCCCACAGCAGCAGACGGCCCACGCCCCGCAGGCGCTGATAGTTCATTTTGCTGAGGCCGAACATGGCGGCCAGGCCCAGCACGGCGAAAATGCCCTGGCGGACGAAGTAGTACGCGCCGTTGCCGTTGTTTTCATAGTAGGCGGAGGGGAAGCTGGCGGACAGCACCATGACCATGCCCATAGCCGTCAGCAGCAGGGTCAGCAGCAGAAACGGCAGGTCCACAGGGCCCCGGGCCGCTTCCCTGGACTGCTCCATGGCCTCCCGGCGCTGCTGGGTGCTCCAGGTGCCTACCAGGCGTTTTTTACTCTTGGTGCGGGCCATACGGTTCCCTCCTTTCCGGCAGGTTTCAGGTTATGCGCCGAAGCGGTCCATGACGCCCAGATAGGCCAGGACGCAGAAAATGGTGCTGACGGCGGCGAACACCGCCACCACCTTGGTCTCCTTCCAGCCGCACATTTCGAAGTGGTGGTGGAGGGGGGCCATTTTGAAGATACGCTTGCCGTGGGTCAGCTTGAAATAGGTCACCTGGATGATGTCGGACAGGGTCTCGCACAGATAGACGAAGCCCACCAGCAGCAGGATCAGGGGCATGTCATAGGCAAAGGCCAGGGCCGCCACCGCGCCGCCCAGAAACAGGGAGCCGGTGTCGCCCATGAACACCTTGGCAGGATAGTGGTTATAGAACAGGAAGCCCAGCAGACCGCCCACCAGAGCCCCGGCGAACACGCCCAGCTGGCCGAAGCCCTGCCACAGGCCGCCCAGCACCGCGAAGAACACGGCCACAGGCACCGTGACGCTGGAGGACAGGCCGTCCACGCCGTCGGTGATGTTCACGGCGTTGACGGTGCCGATGATGACGAAGGCGGCGAAGATCATATACACCACCCACGGCAGCACCAGATGGGTGTTGAAGAAGGGAATATACAGGTTGGGACTCAGCATGCCCTCGTAGCGCATCAGGCACAGGAAGGCCACGGCAGCCGCCAGCTGCAGCAGGAACTTCTGGGGAGCGGTGAGGCCGGTGTTCTGGTGGTGCTTCACCTTCTGATAGTCGTCGATATAGCCGATGACGCCGAACACCAGGGCGAACACATAGACATACAGGTGGGTGAAGTTCCCCTCCAGCATGCCCTTCCAGCCCAGGATCAGGATGGCAATGCCGATGCCGATGATGAACATCAGGCCGCCCATGGTGGGGGTGCCCTGCTTGCCCTTGTGCCAGGTGGGGCCCACCTCTTTGATGCTCTGCCCGGCCTTCAGCCGGATCAGTGCGGGGATCAGCAGCTTGCCTGCTGCCAGGGTGATGACCAGGCTCACAACGCCTGCCAGAATGATTTCCATCATGTTCTCTCCTTCCCGTCCCGCAGGGGACGCGGGTCAGCTTCCGTTTATATATTCTGCAATGATCTGTCTTTCATCCATAGGCAGCCGGTGGCCGCCTGTCTCCTGGGTGGTCTCGTGGCCCTTGCCGCAGAGGATCACCGTGTCGCCGGGGCGGGCCAGGTCCAGAGCCCGGAAAATGGCCTCCCGGCGGTCCGGGATCACCAGATGGGGACCGCTGAGCCCCGGGAGGATATCCCGGATGATGGCCAGGGGGTCCTCGGTGCGGGGGTTATCGGAGGTGAGCACCGTCAGGTCGGCGTATTGCCCGGCGGCGGCCCCCATCAGGGGGCGCTTGCCCTTATCCCGGCAGCCGCCGCAGCCGAACACCGCGATGATGCGGCCCGGGGTCGTAGGCCGGAGGGCCTCCAGGGCCTTGGCCAGGGCCTCCGGCGTGTGGGCAAAGTCGATGAAGATGCGGCAGCCCAGCCCCGGGGCCGATACCGGCTCCATGCGGCCGGGAACGGCGGGCACCTTGGCCAGAGCACCGGCGGCGTCCGGCAGGGAAATGCCGGACAGGCGGGCCATGGACAGCGCTGCCAGGGCGTTGTACACGGTGAAAAGTCCGGGGATGGACACGGACACGGGACAGGAGACTTCGCCCTCCCGGGCGGTGAACCGGACGCCGGTAGGGGAGAGGTCCATGTCCTCTGCCAGCAGGCGGCCTCCGTGAAGCCCGTAGTCATATACGGGACAGGCGCAGTCCCGGAGAATGCGCTCCGTCCAGGGATCGTCGCGGTTTACCGCGGCGGCGCGGCACTGGCGGAACAGGGCCGCCTTGGCGGCGGCGTAGTCCTCCATGGCGCCGTGAAAGTCCAGGTGGTCCCGGCTGAGATTGGTGAAAGCGGCTATAGTATACGCCAAGCCGTGGACCCGGTCAAGTGCCAATGCGTGGGAGGAGACCTCCATCACGGCGTGGGTGCAGCCGGAATCGGCCATCTGCCGCAGCAGACCCTGCACCTCCCAGGACTCCGGGGTGGTGCGGCGGCTGGGCAGGACCGCGTCGCCTATGCGGCAGCCGTTGGTGCCCATCAGGCCCGTAGGGATGCCCAGGGCCTGAAGAAGCCCCGCCGTCAGCCAGGCCACGGAGGTTTTGCCGTTGGTGCCGGTGACGCCGATCAGGGACAGCTCCCGGTCCGGGTGGCGGAAGAAATTTCCCGCCATAAGGGCCAGGGCCCTGCGGGGGTCCGGAACAAGGACATAGGGCAGCCCCTCCACCGGGTGGGCGGACACGGCGCATGCCGCGCCCCGCTGCCGGGCCTGGGCCGTGTAATCGTGGCCGTCGGCGTTGGCTCCGTGGATGGCCACGAACACCTGACCGGGCCGTATCGTGTGTGAATCATAGCCTGCGCCGGTGACATCCCGGGGCAGGTCCGCCGAGGCGTACCGGATGGGTACGCCGGTCAGCAGGTCCCACAGATTCACAAAAGGGCGCTCCTTTCCGCGTCAGTCTGTCATGTTGGCGTCGCCCAGCTGCACGGTGATCACCGTACCGGCAGGCACCTGCTGCCCGGCCTCTAGGCTCTGGCTGAGGACCCGGATGTTGCCGGAGGTGGTCTGCGTGGCGCCGCTGAACCGCACCAGGAGCCCGGCGTTGGTGGCGGCCACGTTGGCCTCCGCCGCCGTCTTGCCCACCAGCTGGGGAACGGTGTACATGGTGTTGGGCTTTTCGGCCCCGGCGTAGAGGATGACGGTGGACTTGCCGGGGATCACCGCGCCTCCGGCGGGGGTCTGGTCCGTGATGGTGTCGCCGGCGCCCACCACCTTGCAGGTGAAGCCCCGGGATTCCATGCGGCTCTTGGCGTCGGCCACGGAACTGCCGATGACATAGGGAACGGTGGTATCCGCGCCCAGCAGCTCCTCAGCGCTGTAGGTGGGCTCAATGCCCAGATAGGGCAGGATATCCGCCATGATCTTGCTGTTGACCGGGGCCACCATGCTGCCGCCGGACACGGAGGTGCCGGCGCTGCGGCTGGGGGTGTCCATGGTCACCAGGATGATGACCTGGGGATCGTCCGCCGGGGCGAAACTAACAAAGGAGACCACCAGGTCGCCGGTCTGGCCCTTGTCGGCGGTGCCGGTTTTGCCGCCCACGCGGTAGCCCTTCACCTGGCCGTTGCGGCCGGTGCCGTCGGACACCACGTATTCCAGGCATTCCCGGACGTGGGCGCTGGTTTCCTCGCTGACCACCTGGCGCACGGGGGTGTTGTCGTGCTGATAGGTGATGTTGCCGTCGCTGTCCACGATCTGCTCCACCAGATAGGGGGTGTGCAGATAGCCGCCGTTGACGCAGGCGGCCTGGGCCGCGATCAGGGCCAGAGGCGTGACGTTGAAGTTCTGGCCGAAGGCGTAGCAGGCCAGGTCCAGCTGGGTGAAGTTCTCGGGGCTGGCGAAAACGCCGGTGGCCTCGCCGTCCAGGTCCACGCCGGTGCCGTTCATCAGGCCGAAGTCGTTCATGTATTCATAGAACTTCTCGTTGCCCAATTGCAGGCCGAAGGTGATGAAGGCGGGGTTGCAGGAGTGGGCCGCCGCCTCCTTCAGGGTCTGGGTGCCGTGGGTGCCGGTGCAGTGGATGGTGGCGTCGGACACGTGGATACCGCCGGTGCAGGTGTAGGTGGTGTTCATATTGATGAGCCCCTCCTCCATGGCGGCGGACATGGTGAGGATCTTGAAGGTGGAGCCGGGCTCGTAGGTATCGTTCAGGGCCTTGTTGCGCCACTGCTTGAGCAGCTGGTCGGAGGTGTCGGTGAGGTTCTTCTTGAACAGGTCGTTCTGGACGGTGAAGGCGTCGTTGACATCGTAGGTGGGATAGGACACCATGCCCAGGATGCCGCCGGTTTTCACGTCCATGACGATGCCGGTGGCGCCGTGCTCCGCGCCGTATTTGTCAGCCATCTCGCCCACATATTTCTCCAGATAATACTGGACGTTGGCGTCCAGGGTCAGGACCAGGTCCTGGCCGTTTTCGGCGGCGAAATACTGCTCATACTCATAGGGCAGGGGATTGCCCCGCTCGTCCTTGGCGGTGACCACCAGGCCGGTCTGGCCCTGGAGGTACTTGTCGTAGCGGGATTCCAGGCCATACAGGCCGGTGTTGTCGGTGCCCACAAAGCCCAGAACGTGGGAGGCCAGGGAGCCGTAGGGGTACACCCGCTTGGCGTCGGCCACCATGTAAACGCCGTGGACATCGGTGTCGTTGATGAGCTGGCGGATCTGGTCCGCCACGTCCTCGTCCACCTTCTTGGCCAGGACCTCATACTGGGAGTCCGTGCGGTCCATGCAGGAGCGGATGGTGTCCTGGGACACGCCCAGAATCCCGGAGAGACTGGCAGCCAGGGAATCATAGGTCCAGTGGACCTGGGATTCCTCGGACAGGGGCGTTTCCCCCTCCGCCAGGGAGGCATTCTTCTGACGGATCTCCGCCAGGCGCTCCTCCTCGGCGTCCAGCTGCTCCTTCAGGTCCTTGGGGGACAGGAACACCGTCTCCGTGGACACGGACACCGCCAGCTGGCTGCCGTTGCGGTCGTAGATGGTGCCGCGGAAGGCGGAGACCACCGTCTGGCGGGTCTGCTGGTCCAGGGCCCGGGTCTGCATCTCCTGGTGCCGGGTGATCTGGAGGTGGTACAGCTGGAAAAACAGGATCACGAACAGCAGGATGCCCATGACCAGCATCAGCCAGAAGGTGCGGCTGCGGACGGTGCGGGTGGCCTGCCGGGCATAAAATTCCGGTGAACGCTGCTTTTTTTCGCTGGGTTTTCTCTTTCTGGGTCTGAACATGGGCTGCTCCTTTCGCCGGAATACCAAGGCAAGGAGCAAGAAGTATTCCTTCTCACTCCTTGCGCGTCTTAACTATATGGCGGCGCTCAGCGGAAATATTCCACCACTGCGTCCACGCCGTTCTTTACCCAGTTCCAGGCCTGGGCCAGGGGCCCCGTGGACTCGGGACGACAGATCTCGGCCATGTCCGCCCCGCCCAGCTCGATGTACTCAATCTGGTCGGTGGTGGGCTTGGTCATGCCCGCGGCCTGGGCCGCCGCCTTGACGGCGGACTGGTCAAAGGCCTTTTCGTATGCCACGCCCAGGGCCACGTTGTCCTCCTGGGCCTGCTGCAGCTGGGACTGCTTGACGGTGACGTCGTGGCTGGCCTGCATCAGGCGGATATAGCCCATCATCAGCACCACGGCCATCATCAGCAGCACGGCCACACCGGCCAGCATAACCGGGGAGGCATGCTCCCGGGGACGGGCTGCCGGACGGCGGCGGGGCTCCTGCCGGGGACGCTCCCGGCGCTCCGGACGGCGCAGAGGCTCCTGGGGCTGTTCCTGGGGTTGGCGGACGGCATTGCCGTCGAACTCGCCCCAGTTCAGGGTATTCAGATCATAGGCAAGGCTGCCGAAAACCGGCTCGTTGTTCATCCTTCTCGTATTCTCCGCCATGGTCGGGCAGCTCCTTTCGTATGTTGAAATCGTTTCCAAAAACAGGAAAATTTACAGCTTTTCCGCCACACGCAGCTTGGCGCTGCGGGCGCGGGGGTTATAGGTCAGCTCTGCGGGGCCGCAGACGATGGGCTTGCGGTTTACCAGGCGCAACGTGGGTTTTTTGCCGCAGACGCAGACCGGGAAATTGGGGGGACAGGTGCAGCCGGTGGCCAGCTCCTGCATGGTTTTTTTGACGATGCGGTCCTCCAGCGAATGGAAGGTGATCACCGCCAGGCGTCCGCCGGGGGCCAGACGGCTGGCCGCGCCCCGCAGCATGGCGGTGAGCTCCTCCAGCTCGCCGTTGACGGCGATGCGCAGGGCCTGGAAGCTCCGCTTGGCCGGGTGCTGCTTTTCCCGCAGGGCCTGGGGCGGCATGGCGCTTTTGATCAGGTCCACCAACTGGCCGGTGGTTTCGATGGGAGCTTCCTCCCGGGCGGCGACAATGCGCCGGGCAATGGCGGGGGCGTAGCGCTCCTCGCCGTATTCATACAGGATCCGCCGCAGCTCCTCATAGGACCATTCGTTGACCACGGTGCGGGCGGTAAGGCCGGCGGTGCGGTCCATGCGCATGTCCAGGGGGGCGTCGTGCATATAGGAGAAGCCCCGCTGGGCGTCGTCCAGCTGCGGGGAGGACACCCCCAGGTCAAAGAGCATGCCGTCCACCGCCGGAATCCCCAGCTCATCCAGCACCTCCGCCACCCGGCTGAAGTTACTGTGGACCAGGGTGACACGATCGGCGTAGGGGGCCAGCCGCTGACGGGCGGCCTCCAGGGCGGTTTTGTCCCGGTCCAGGCCGATCAGGCGGCCGCCGGCGTTCAGGCGGCGGACGATCTCCCAGGAGTGGCCCGCCCGGCCCAGAGTGCCGTCCAGATATATGCCGCCGGGGCGGATGGCCAGGCCCTCCATGCACTCGTCCAGCAGAACGGGGCGGTGGCCGAAGGCCACATCGGCGGCTTCGTTTCTGTCAAATGCCATGGCTCACATCCCCATTTCTTCCATCGCCTTCTCCAGCTCACCGGAGCTGAAGGCCTCGTCCTCCATTTTTTGCCAAAGAGCGGCGTTCCAGATCTCGGCCCGGTCGAAGATGCCGATGATGACCACCTCTTTTTCCAGGTTGGCATACTGCCGCAGCTTGGCGGGCAGGAGAATGCGGCCCTGGGCATCGGGGACACAGTCGGTCATATAGGCGTACATCATCCGCAGGCGCTTGATCTCGGTGAAGCTCTTGCCCTTCAGACTTTCGTTGAACCGGGCCCAGCCCTCGTCGGAGTAGACGGACAGGCAGTGATCCTGGCCAATGGTGACGTGGAGGGTGCCGCCCAGCTCGTCCCGGAGCTTGGTGGGGATAAACAGACGGCCCTTGGCGTCAATGTTGTGCGCATATTGACCGTTCATGCCTGCTCTCCCTCCCCTCGGCGCTGTTTTGTGGGAAAACTGTGGGCTATCGCCACACAATCATGGGTTTTGCCACCATTTTGTCCCACATCGAAATCAAAAAAAAGACACCATCAGATATGTGTCTTTATTATATAACGCTATATAAAATTTTTCAAGGGGTATTTTAACCCACTTTTTCGCTCAAAATCCCGGAATTATGGGTTTTTCCAGGGATTTCCTGCACTTTTTCAAACGGCTGTTCTATTTTGCCGCCAAAAACCCGCATCCCGGAGGCTGACAAGACACCAGCATGCGGGCTTTTGGCAGAATAACCAGTAAATTTCAGCGAAAAGCACAAAAATGAACAGGAAAATTTGTCACTCCTCGGAGGAGGGCTTGACGGGGTCGGCCTTGAGCTTCTCCTGGCAGGCCTGCATCTGTTCTGCGGAGGCGCTGCGATAGCGGACGCGGGACTCCCGCACCTCGTCCAGGGCGGCCTGGATAGCTTCCTCCGTCCGGCGCAGGGCGTCCTCGGTGTAGGTGTTGGCCACCTGGTACAGCTGGCGGCTGCGGTCCTCGGCCTGGCGGATGATCTCGCTGCTGCGGCGCTGGGCCCGCTGGATGGTCTCGCTTTCGGAGACGATGGTCTTGGCGTCCTCCTGGGCCTTTTCCAGCATGCGCTTGGCCTCGACCTGGGCCTGCTCCCGAAGGCGCTTGGCCTCATCCTGGGCCTGGTCCAGCATGCGGCGGACCTCGTGATTGGCCTTGTCCACATACTGCTCCTTGGACTTCATCAGCTCCTGAGCCTTGGTGAGCTCGCCGGGCAGCTTGTTGCGGATCTCGTCCAGCAGGTCCAGCGCCTCATCGCGGTTGATGACGCATTTTTCGGAGCTGAAGGTGGCGCCCTTGGCCTCGTCGATCATGCCGAACAGCATGTCCAGAAGCTTCTGCACATTTTTGTCTTCCATTTATGACCGTCCTTTCCACTGCTCGGCCACCGGGGCCGGCACATATTGTTCCATAGGCTGTCCGTAGCGGATCATTTCCCGGACCATGGTGCTGCTGAAATGCTGATAGGCGGGACTGGCCGGAAGGAAAACCGTTTCCAGCCCCGGGCAGATGCCCCGGTTGATGCTGGCCATCTGATACTCCTGGTCGAAATCCGTGGCGTTGCGCAGGCCCTTCACCAGGACGCAGGCCCCCTTTTCCCGGGCATAGGCGGCCAGCAGGCCGCTGTAGTGCTCCGCCGTCACATTGGGCAGGTCCGCCACGGAGCGGCGGATCATGTCCACCCGCTCGTCGGCGGAGAACATGGGCTTTTTGTCGCAGTTGACCAGCACGCAGACATACACCTGGTCAAAGCACTGGGCCGCCCGACGGATGATATCCATATGCCCCAGGGTGATGGGGTCGAAGCTGCCGGGGTAGATCGCAATTTTCATGGGGTTATTCCTCGTTTCCCTGGCGGTGGTAGACAGTCAGCTTGATCCGGCCGTAGCGGTACTCCCGATAAAGGCGGTAAGGGGCCGCCAGGGGGGGCAAAACGGCGTCTGCCGGACTTTCCGCCATTATTATACCATGCTCGCGGCAAATGTCAAACCCTGCGATATCCTGCAGAGCCTGCTCCAGCAGACCGGTGTCATAGGGGGGGTCCAGGAACACCAGGTCGAACTTCTCGCCGCTGCGCAGATAGGCCAGGGAGTCGCCGTTCCGGACCCGGGCCTGGTCCGAAAGTCCGCACAGCTCCAGGTTCTCCCGGATCAGCTTCAGGGCGGCGGCGCTTTTGTCCACAAAAACCACCTCCAACGCGCCCCGGCTCAGGGCTTCGATGCCCAGCTGGCCGGTGCCGCCGAACAGGTCCAGCACCCGGCGGCCCTCGATGTCGAATTGCAGGATGGAGAACATGCTCTCCTTGACCTTGTCGGTGGTGGGACGGATGTCCATGCCCTGGGGCTCCTTCAGGCGGCGGCCCCGGGCGGTTCCGGTGATGACTCTCATATCATTATCCCTTCGGATCGAAGCACTCGAAGATCACCAGGTTCCCCTGGGCCTCGGCGGCTTCCATCTCCTCTTTCGTTCGGATGGTCCAGTTGATCTCCTGGACGTGGTAGAATTTCCGGCACCAGCGCAGACACAGGTTGTCCCGGTCGGAGAACCGGTAGGCGATGAAGTCGGGCCTCACGGCCACGTTGGAAAACAGATTCCCCAGCAGCCACATGGTGGCCTTGCCGTGACCGGCGGTTTCCCCATGGCGCAGGAACTGCTCGGACAGCTGGCCCCGGACGATCTCCGGGCGGTTTTTCTTCAGCCAGATCAGGCAGCGGGGATCAAAGGACTCAATGCAGTAGTGGACCCGATAGCGGTCCAGCATGCGGCAGGTGGCCTCGGCCAGGGCGGCATGGTTGCCCCGCTCGGCCTTCAGCTCGATGATCAGGGGCGTGCGATCCTGAAACAGCTCCAGCACCTCCTCCAGCAGGGGGATGCGCTCATCGGTGCCTTCCAGGCGGTAGGTTTTCAGCTCCTCCGCTGTCAGGTCCTCCACCAGCACGTCGGCCCCGGCGGTGCGCTTCAGGCTGGCGTCGTGGATTACGGCCAGGCGGCCGTCCTTCATCAGGTGAACGTCCAGCTCTGCGCCGTAGCCGTTTTCGATGGCCCGGCGGAAGGCGGCCATGGAGTTTTCGGGAATGCGGGGCTTGTCGTGATAGCCCCGGTGGGCGTAGCGGAACAGCCGCAGCAGGCCCCAGGCGCTGTGGCCCCGGCGGCACTGGAGCATCAGGGTGAACAGCTCCCCCAGGATCAGCAGTACCAGCAGAATGATAACAGCAACCATCCGGCGTCAGTCCTCCATTTCGTCCAGGGCTTCCAGGCCCCGCTTGGCCTGGGGCTTGCTGTCGCCGTGGCGGACGAACAGCATGGTGACGAAGGCCAGAGCCGTGAACACGGCGGCGTAGGGGAACAGCACATGCATACCGAAGCGGTCCATCAGCAGGCCGGACAGCATAGGCGTGGCCACCTGGGCGGCCATGGAGGCGGTGTAGTAAAACCCGGTGTATTTGCCCACGTCGCCGCCGGAGCACATCTCCACCACCATGGGGAAGGAGTTGACGTTGATGGTGGCCCAGGCGATGCCCGCCAGGGCGAACATGGCGTTCATGAGCATGGTGGGGCTTTCGGCGTTGAGGAAGGCGGCCACGGTGAAGGCGGTGGTCAGCATGACCACACCGGCCAGAATGGTCTTTTTCCGGCCCACCCTGGAGGCGATGAAGCCCACCGGCAGGTAGGAGACGATGGCCGCCGCCTGGGCGATGATCAGGGTCAGGTTATAGTCCTTGTGCAGGATGTTGCTGGCATAGACGGAATACTTGGAGGTGACGGCGTTGTAGCCGAAGAACCACAGGACGATGGACAGAAGAAGGAGAATCAGGGACCTTACCTCGTCCACGGACAGCTTGCGGCCGCCCTCGGCCTCCTCCTGCTCCTGAGTCTCCTCCTCGATGCCCAGGGCCACGGCCTGCTGCTGCATCTCATAGGCCCACTCCTTCTCCCGGACGGTGAGCATGAAGATCACCAGCGCCACCAGCATGATGGCGGCGATGACGGCGAAATAGCCGGTGTAGCTCATCAGGGAGTTGCGGACGGCGGAGGTGGCGAACACCATGCCCAGGGCCAGCACCAGAATGCCTCCGGCGGAGCCCATCAGGTTGATGACGGCGTTGGCCTTGGAGCGCAGGGGCTTGAGGGTCACGTCCGGCATCAGGGCCACCGCCGGGGACCGGAACACGGCCATGGACACCAGCACGATCAGTAGCAGTACGATGAAGAACACCAGAGTTACCGGACTTTTGGCGGTGGCGTCCCAGGCGCAGGCCTGGCGGGCGGGGACCACATAGTTGGTATAATCGGGGTTGGTGACGGTGCTGCCGTTCTGCTCCACCTGGCTGCGGATCTGGCAGAACTCCTCCTGGGTGAACCTCTGGCTCAGAACGAACTTGTCGCCGCCGGGGGTCAGCAGGGTCTCATCAGCCTGGCGGTCATAGATCTGCTCCAGGGCGGCGGGATCGTCGATGGCGGAGACGTCGGACAGGTGCTTCAGCTGGGCATTGTCCACGAAGGACAGGGCGATGAGCATCACGGCAGCCACCAGCGTGCCCACCACGATGAAGGGGGTCCGGCGGCCCCACTTGCTGTGGTGCTTGTCGGAAATGGCGCCGAACAGGGGCAGCATGAACAGGGCCAGCACATTGTCCAGAGCCATGATGACGCCGGACCAGGCCTGGCTCATGCCGAACTTGTTGGTCAGGATCAGGGGAATGGTGTTGTCATAGGCCTGCCAGAACGAGCAGATCAGGAAGAAGGCAAAGCCCACGAAAATAGTCCGCTTGTAGTTGAGTTTCATACGGTTTCCTCCAGTTCACGGTACAGAGTACCGATATCGGGATACACCCAGGTGGGATGGATCTGATAGGTGTCGATGTCCGCCATGGTGCCCTCGCCGGACAGGACGAACACGGTGTCGATGCCGGCGTTGACGCCGCAGGCCACGTCGGTGTACAGCCGGTCCCCCAGCAGCACCGTCTGCTCCGGGGAAAAGCCTGTGCGCTCCATGGCCAGCAGGGCCATCTCCGGCTGGGGCTTGCCGATGACCGTAGGCTCCCGGCCGGTGGCGGTGGTGAGCATGCGGCAGACGCTGCCGCAGTCGGGCACGGAGCCGTACCAGGTGGGGCACACCCAGTCGGGATTGGTGGCCACAAAGGGAACGCCCCGGTTCAGCAGGATGCAGGCGTCCTCCAGCTTCTGAAAGGTCAGCTCCGTGTCGAAGCCGCACAAAAGCACCTCCGCCTGCTCCCGGTCCCGGGTGACGGGGATCCCGGCCCGGTCCAGCTGGGACAGGAAGGAGTCCGTGCCGAATATATAGCAGGTTTTCCCGGGCAGGGCCGCCTTCAGATACCGGATGGTGGCGTCCACGGAGGTGAGATAGTCGCCGGGGGCGGACTCGATGCCCAGGCGGCGGAGCTTTTCGATGTACCCCTCCACGCCCCGGGAGGAGTTGTTGGTGAGAAACAGGTAACGGCCGCCCATGGAGCGCACATGGCGCAGAAACTCCGGCACGCCGTCAAACAGGCGGTCGCCGATGTAGAGGGTGCCGTCCATATCCAGCAGAAACAGCCGCTTGTCCCGCAGCTTGGTCACGGAATCGTCTCCTTTATACAAAAAATACAGCACAAGGATACCACAAAGCGGCGGGGCTTTCAAGCACGTTATGCCTGGTCCTCCTGCTCCTGGCGAAGCTCGTCCTTGGCCTGCTGCAGGACCTTGCGGTCGTGCTTGGTGGTCAGCTGGGTTTCGTCAAACCGGGCGAACATATCCGGGCGGCGGACCATGGTGCGCTTGTAGCTCTCCTTTTTCCGCCAGTCGTCCACGTTGCCGTGGTGGCCGGACAGCAGCACCGGCGGCACGGCCCGGCCATGCCACACCTCCGGCCGGGAATACTGGGGATATTCCAGCAGGCCGTTCCAGTGGCTCTCGTCGGTGTAGCAGCTTTCCTCCGGCAGAACGCCCGGCACCATGCGGCACAGGCAGTCTGCCACGGCCATGGCGGGAATCTCGCCGCCGGTGAGAACGAAGTCTCCCATGGAGATCTCCTCGTCCACGCACTCGTCCAGAAAGCGCTGGTCCACCCCCTCATAGTGGCCGCAGACCAGGATCAGGCGGTCATACCGGGCCTTCAGCTCCTTGGCCACCTCCTGGTTGAATACCCGGCCGCAGGGAGAGAGGTAGATGGTGTGGACCCGCTGGCCCGCCTCCTGGCAGATGTGGTCCCAGCAGCGGTACAGGGGGTCCGCCTGCATAACGGCCCCCCGGCCCCCGCCATAGGGGTAGTCGTCCACCTGCATCTGCTTGTTGGTGGTGTAATCCCGGATCTGGTGGGCGGTGATCCGGATATAGCCCCGCTCCTGGGCCCGGCCCATGATGGACTGGCCCATCATGGCGTCGATGGCGTCGGGGAACAGGGTCATGATGTCAATTTTCATCGGTGGCCAATCCTTTCATCAGGTGCACCCGCATTTCACCGGCATCGGGGTCCGTGCTCTCGATGAACACGCCGGGAACGGCGGGGATGAGATACTCCCGCTGGCCCTTGACCTGATAGATCCGGTGGGCGGGGTAGATCAGGACCCGGTCGATGACACCGACCTCGCCGCCGGTGGCGCAGTCGATGACCCGCAGGCCCACCAGCTCCTGGTCGAAATACTGTCCCTGGGGCAGATGGGCGTCGGTGCGGCGGATGGACACGGTTTTGCCCTTCAGGGCCAGGGCGGCGTCCATGTCATCCACCCCGGGCAGGGCCATCAGCACCGTGGACTTGTGGACCCGGGCGCTGCGGACCCGGACGGGCTGGCCGTCTATATAAATGGTGTCAAATTCCGTGAGAAACTCCGGGTCAAAGCCGTGGGGGTTCACCTTGACCTCCCCCCGGATGCCGTGGGCGTTGACGATCTGCCCCACGGGGATAAATGCAGGACGCATGGCGGTTCTCCTTTATGATACAAGTTCTTTCAGCATACCACATTTGTCTGCCATTTTCAACGGTCCGATTTTGTTTCTATTCGTAACTTTTTGTAACCGAATTTCCCAATTGACAGCTGACCCGGGCGTATCATATGGAGCAAAAATGGCGGCTTTGTGGTGAACGAAATCCGGGAAATGGCATAAAACTTGACAAAAGTGGGTATAAGTGCTATACTCCTACCATATTTTAAAAAAGTAACAAAAGTTACAAACCGGTACACATGCCGGAAATCTACCTCTTGGGAGGGCATATGAAAGACATGAAAGACAGAGTCCGGCGGGCCATTTCCGCCGTGGCCGTGCGGGAGCACTGGCGGATGCGCCGGGTGCTGCTGCTGGTCATGGTGGCGGTGACCGTGCTGGGCATGGTGACGGTGAGCAGTATGGCCGACGCGGTGCAGCCGCGGCGGGTGTATGTGGTGCTCACCGCAGACGGCGGAACGGAGATCATCTCCGGCCGTCCCAGCCGGAGCATGAGCTTCGGCATTCTGGAGACCCGGGTGGACTACAACGCCAAGGAGGCCCAGCTGCTGCTGCAGCATGGTCACAACGTCACCGTGACCGGCGAGGAGGAGACCCGCACCGTGCAGACCCGCAGCGAAACGGTGGACCATCTGCTCCACCGGCTGCATATGGAGCCCGCCGAGGATGAGATGGTGTTCATCGACCTGACGGGGGATCAGCCGTCCATCTATTTCCGGGCGGAGATGACCCGCCAGCGGACGGTGCAGCTGTCTGTGGGCTACAGCAGCCGCCGGGTGGTGAACCACTCCCTGGCCAAGGGCACCGAGCGGGTGGTGCAGCAGGGCGTGCCCGGCACCATCACCAACACCTACACCGATACCTATCGCATGGGCTGCGTGGTGTCCACGGAGTTGACGGACACCGTTACCGACGGCGCCGTGGAGGAGATCGTGGAATACGGCACCCGGGTGTCCTCGGTGGAGCGGTCCGACCGGCTGGTGTCCGTGCACAGCAACGGCGACGGCTCCGGCTATCTGCTGTTCGCCTCCGGCGACACCATGACCTTCTCCCGGACCCTGGTGTGCAGCGCCACTGCGTACTCCATTGGCACCCGCACGGCCTCCGGCCGTCCCACGGCGGTGGGCAACATCGCGGTGGATACGTCCGTGTTCCCCTACGGCACCCGGATGTACGTCCAGACGGTGAAGGGCTCCTGGCACTATGGCATGGCCACCGCCGCCGACTGCGGCACGGCCATCAAGGGCAACAAGATCGACCTCTGGTTCAGGACCTATTCCGAGGCATGCGACTGGGGCCGGCGGGACTGCACCGTGTACGTTCTGGACTGACGGCGTGAAAGCTGGAGAAAAGCATCAATATCGTGTTTGCGCAAAAACGGCTGTGCCCGAAGGGGCACAGCCGTTCAGCTTGTCGGAAAAAATAAAGTCAGAAAAACAGCCGTCTGCAGTATGCGCACCTGCTGCTGCCTTGTATGGCACGGCTGTGAATGAGAATGACATCCTCTGCTGATATCCAGATCATTCTGCCATCCTCTTGTAGCTGGAAGCAAATTCCGCCAGCATTTGCTCGCGGGAAATTTTTGCGGGCTCCTCCGCGATCTGCGGCTTCGCCTGGGAATCCATGGGAAAAGTCATATCTGTATCCATCGTGCTCTCCTCGTTGCAGCTGGAATTATAGTGCATGTCATGTGCAAAGTCAACGGGCTCCGCAGGGGAAACGCCACGCCTTATGGATGCTCCCTTGTCTCCGCATATTCATCCAGAATATACCCCGCATATCTGGCGGCCTGTCTTTCCTCTCCGATCGGAGTCAGCTGCAGGGAATTGATCCATTGAAAATAATGCGTCAATTCATGCGCTATGGTGCTTAGTGTCGCCGCCAGAGCGTTGTCCCTTCCCCGTTTCCGGCACAGGTCGTCATAGTCGCCGGCTGCAATGCGTATATACGGCTCGACTGTATAATCATCCTCTATGCTCCAGAAGGTACCGGTCACTTTTTCTCCATCCATGGCAGTGAGGCGAACAGCATTTTTTACGTAAACGGTAACTCTTAACGGAAAGAAATATTCTTTCCTCAAAAATACGGCGAACTCCTTACAGGCCCTCCGCACCTCGTCGTCTGTGCCTTTATCAAACCGCAGTCTCAGCCCGCTTCTATGGCCTTCTCTTGTTAAATCTATGTTCTTTTCCCAATTATCTAACGTCCATATATGATACATTGTCAATTTATCCCATCCTGATCAAAGTGATGCTTAAAGGCGATGCCTGCTGATACGAATCAGCCGGTCATACGCCTCCTGGACAGCCGCACACATATCCCGGTCTGCAAGCTCCTGGCAGAATCGCCGGATTCTCTCTTGTGATGAACGGCTGATTTCCGGATACACGTCCGACAGGCTGTTCAGGATGGCACATTGGTTCCGGTAATTGCACCGGCCGAACATACGGATCAACCCGGCCGCCGGCGTTTCATCTCCCAGATGGATCAGGCTTTCAAGCAGGCAGATTTTCGCGAATGTATCGGTTTCCCGTATGGCAGACAGCCGGTTTCGCAGGCCTGCGCGTTCCTCATCGCCCAACAAACGCCCTGCCGTTCCCACGCAGATATAGGCATACCCCCGCACCAACGGGTGCCGCGAGGCGGACAGCCGCATGGCCGCCGCCAGCGTATCGTCTCCCGGAAATGCGGACAGGGAATCTATGGCGCTGGTCTGTACCAGATAGGAGGCGTCCTCCCGTAGCGCGTCCCGCTTCGCGTCCCATGGCATGATTATAACTTATCCGCAGGCAAATGACAACGCATATCCGCCCATAACGGCGGAATTTTGCCATGGGCCCGAAAAAAACAGCCGTTTTCCATAAGAAAACGGCTGTTTTGGTGGTTGCGGAGGGAGGACTTGAACCTCCGACCTCCGGGTTATGAGCCCGACGAGCTACCAACTGCTCTACTCCGCGATATTGAATTGGGTCCGGTTGGTGCCGGTGACCGGACTCGAACCGGTACGGTATTGCTACCGGGAGATTTTAAGTCTCCTGTGTCTACCATTCCACCACACCGGCGGATATCGGCAAGAAGTATAATACCACACCCCTCCTTCCCTGTCAACCCCTTTTTTGAAATTTTTAGTCATGGTCGGGACAGGCACGTTTTCCGGAAGGGACACATATATTGGGCTATGCAGCAACGGATGGAGGTTTTTCTATGGATCAGAAGGAAATGATGGAGCGGCTGAAGCGGGACCCGGCGGCCCTGCAGGCGGTGATGGGGTCCCGGGACGGCCAGATGCTGCTGGGGCTGCTGTCCGGCAGCGACGGGGGCCGCACCCTGCAGCAGGCCGTCCGCCAGGCGGCGGCAGGGGACGCCTCCGCCATCAGCGGGATGCTTCAGGGCATCATGAGCACGCCCCAGGGGGCGGCCCTGGTGCAGCGGATCGGCGAAAGCCTGCAAAAATAGGGAGGAGGGGCGGCAGTGTCGGAGCTGGAGGAAAAACTGAACGCGCTGCTGTCCGATCCCAACAGCATGGCCCAGGTCATGCAGATGGCCCAGCAGCTGTCCGGAGCCATGGGGGAGCAGAAGGCGGCCCCGCCGCCCCCTGCCCCGCCGCCGGGGCCTGACCTGGGAGCGGCCCTGGGCGGACTGGACCCGAAGCTCCTGGGGAAGCTGCTGCCTCTGGCCGGTGAGCTGGGTACGGAGAACAGCGCCGCTTTGCAGTTGCTCCAGGCCCTGCGCCCGTTCCTGAAGGAAGAAAAGCAAGGGAAGATCGAGCGGGCGGCCCGGCTGGCGCGGCTGATCCATGTGGGGAAAAAGCTGCTGGCGGATTGGGAGGGGTAGCCATGTATAACCGCTATATCCGCAACGACAACGGGGTATATGACCGGGTGCCCCAGCAGGAGACGGCCCCGCCGTCTCCGCCCCGTCCCCAGCCGCCCCCGCCCAGGCCGGGGCCTCCTCCGCCCGGGCCGGAACCGGCACCGCCTTCGGCACCTGCCCCGGAGCGGCAGTTTCTGAACCGGCTGCTGGCGAAGCTGCACCTGGGGGACATGGACGCCGGGGATCTGCTGCTGCTTCTAATCCTGTTTTTCCTGTTCTATCAGAAGGCGGACGAGGAGGTCCTCATCGCCATCGGCCTGCTGCTGATTCTGTAAGAGACTGTCCCAAAAGGGCAAAGTCCTTTTGGGACAAAAGGCTTGCAGTCTGCTGCGCGCATAATTGGTTCACTGATGGCGGACCAATTCCACACTTGCAGCCTGAGAAGTATTTTCGGTCAGGTACACGCCCTGGCCGAAAATGATCTCATTTGCTTTGCCGCCTGCGGGCGGCAAACTCTGCGAGGCTTTTTTAGCACTCAAAAACTGCGCTGCCGTGAGGCAGCGCAGTTTTTTATGGGGCGTTTTACGCGTTATAGACGGCCATGCAGCCCAGATAGTTCATGTAGCAATCCAGCTTGCCCACGGTTTCAAAGGGGGAGTGCATGCTCAGAACCGGCACACCGGCGTCGATGGTGGTGATGTTGCGGTTGGCCATGTACTGGGCCACGGTGCCGCCGCCGCCGGCGTCGATCTTGCCCATCTCGCCGATCTGCCACACCACACCGGCGTTGTCCAGCACGCGGCGGACATAGGCCACGGTTTCGGCGTCGGCGTCGGAGGAGCCGTTCTTGCCCCGGGCGCCGGTATACTTGCAGATGCCCAGACCATAGTTCACCCGGGACTCGTTGCGCTTCTCATACACCTCGGCAAAGTTGGGGTCATAGGCGGCGGTGACGTCGGAGGACAGGCAGAAGGAGCTTTCATAGCACACCCGCAGGCTGACGCCCTGGCTCTGGCACAGGTCCTCCATGAAGGTGTCGAAGAAGGCGGACTGCATACCGGTGACGCCCATGGAGCCAACCTCTTCCTTGTCGGCCAGCATGCACACGGCGGTCTTTTCGGGCACGTCGATGTCGAACAGGCCCTTCAGGGCGGCGTAGCCGCACACCCGGTCGTCGTGGCCGTATGCGCCGATGAGGCTGCGGTCCAGGCCCAGGTCCGTGGCGTTGAAGGCGGGGACCACCTCCAGCTCGGCGGAGGTGAAGTCATCCTCGCAGATGCCGTACTTCTCGTGGAGCAGGTCCATGACCCGCAGCTTCACGCGGTCGCTGTCGCCCTCCTCGCCCAGGGGGCGGCTTCCCATGAGAATGTTCAGATTTTCGCCGGGAATGGCCTCGTTAAGGGGCTTCTTGCCCTGCTCCGCGCCCAGGTGGGGCAGCAGGTCGGTGATGACGAACTTGGGCTCGCTGCCCTGGCCCAGGACCACCTTCACCACGGTGCCGTCCCGCAGGACCACCACGCCCCGCAGCTCCAGGGGGATGGCCACCCACTGATACTTGCGGATGCCGCCGTAATAGTGAGTCTTGCCATAGGCAAAGTCGCTGTCCTCATACAGGGGATGGGGCTTGAAGTCCAGACGGGGGGAGTCAATGTGGCAGGCCACGATCTGTGCGCCGTGGGACAGGTCCTGGCGGCCGATCTTGGCCAGCATCACGCTCTTGCCCCGGTTCACGCGGTACACCTTGTCGCCGGGCTTCAGGCTCATGCCCCGCTGATAGGGGACATAGCCCTGGGCCTGGGCCAGCTCCACGGTATAGGCGGCGCACTCCCGCTCGGTCTTGCCGTTGTCCAGATACTGCTTGTAGCTTTCGCAATAGGTCTCCATGGCGTCCAGGGCCGCCTGGTCCACCAGGTCATAGCCGTTTTTGGGGCTGGAGAAGAGCTTTTCGCGCTTGGCCTTCATTTCGTCTGTCATGGTTCTGATTCCTCCTCAAATATGTTCGATTTCCCGGAGCATTTTCCGGAAGAAAATCCGTGCCTGATCCCGGAACTGCGCCGGACCGGCGCAGGTGTTTTCCAGGATATGGGAGCAGTGCTCCCGGTAAAAGCCGTCGGACGGCTGGGCGGATATCCGCAGGCGGGCATAGTCCCGGCTGATGCCGTCCCGGGCCATGATGCGGCGGACCCGATCCTCCGCCGGGGCCAGCACCGCCACGGTGCAGGCGCACAGCCGGTCCAGGCCGCTTTCCACCAGGTTGATGGCGTCCAGCCCCACCAGGGACTGTCCCGCCGCCCGGCGCATCAGCTCCGGCGGCAGGTATTCGTACACGATGGCGTTGAGCCGCTCCAGGGCGGCGGGGTCGGAGAACACGATGTTCCCCAGCTTCTGCCGGTCCAGGGTCCCGTCGGGGCCGAACACCGGGCCGAAGACCCCTTCGATGGCCCCCCGCAGGGCGGGGTCCGTGCGGAGCATCTCGTGATACACGGCGTCGCAGTCCAGCACCGTGCCGCCCAGGTCCTCCAGGGCCGCCAGGGCGCTGGTTTTTCCCGCGCCGGTGCCGCCGGTGAGGCCGATGAGAATGGGCCGGTCGGCGTCCACCAGATGGAAGCCTGCCGCCTTTTTCAGGCGGTTGGCCACCGCCAGACCCAGGCCCCCGTCATCGGGGCACTGGGCGAAAATTTCCGTGACGTCCGTGCCGTCGAAGGTGCGCAGGGCGTCGAATACGTGCCGGGCCTGGGCGGATTTGTCTGCCGCCGGACCCAGACGATGGATGATGTGCCCGGCATACAGCGGGGCATACTCATCGAAGCAGATGACCCCCGCCTGGTCCGACAGCAGGCCCAGGATGCGGCGGGCGCTGCGGTCCGGCGCGCCGGTAACCACAGTGACCGGCGCGTGGGGGGCATAGTGCCGGTATTTCATCCCCGGGGCCCGGGGATGCTCTCCGGCGGCCAGCAGGCCGGTGACGGCCTTGTCCACGGATACCTCCCCCAGCACTTCCTCCAGGGCCTCCAGAGGCAGACCGCCGGGGCGCAGCAGCCGGGGCGGCGTCACCGTCAGGTCGATGATGGTGGACTCCACCCCCACGGTGCAGGGGCCGCCGTCCACGATGCCGTCGATCTTGCCGTCCATGTCCTCGATCATGTGGGCGGCGGTGGTGGGACTGGGACGGCCGGAGGTGTTGCCGCTGGGGGCGGCAATGGGCACCCCGGCGGCCCGGATGATGGCCAGGGTCACCGGGTGGTCCGGGCAGCGGACGCCCACCGTCTCCAGGCCGCCGGTGGTTTGCAGGGGAACGATATCCCGCCGGGGCAGGATCATGGTCAGGGGGCCAGGCCAGAACCGCTCCGCCAGGCGATAGGCCTCCGGCGGCACGTCCCGGCAGTATTGCTCCAGCCAGGAGGCGTCGGGAACGTGGATGATCAGCGGGTTATCCTGAGGTCTGCCCTTGGCCAGGAAAATGCGGCTCACGGCGTCCTCGTTCAGGGCGTCGGCTCCCAGGCCGTATACGGTTTCCGTTGGGATGCCTACCAGGCCCCCCCGGCGCAGAATGGCCGCGGCCTCCTGTATGGCGGCCGGGTCCGATTCCGGGTGAAAAACAATGGTGTTCAAGTGGATCCCTCTTTTGCCTTAAAAGCCCAGATCCTCGCCCACCAGAATGACCTTGATGCGGCCGGCGGGACGACAGGCCCGGGTGATGACCATCTGGCAGCAGATGCAGTCGGGGCTGGTGCAGTCGCCGCAGCTTCCGGTAACGGCGCAGGGAGTCTTGATGTCGAAGCGCTGGGCGTTGGCGGGGGCCGCCACCTGGCGGGCCCGGGCGATGGCACTGTCCAGATCGCCCATGACCTTGTTCATCCCGGCGATGACCAGGACGCTTTCCGGCCCAAAGCACAGGGCGGCCACCCGGTTGGTGTTGCCGTCGATGTTCACCAGCTGGCCGTCGGCGGAGATGGCGTTGCTGCTCATGATGAAGGTGCCGCAGGTCAGGGCCTGTCGCATCAGCGCCTGCTTTTCGGCGGGAGTCTTGCCGGTGTCCCGGTCGATGAGCTGATAGTCCCCCTGGTGCAGGCGGTCCATCAGGCCGATCTGGGCGGCGGTGGCGGTGCCGCCCCAGGAAACGGTGCGGTCCTTGGGGATCAGGGTCAGGGCCAGCTCCAGGGCCTCCTGGGCGGTGGAGACATAGTGGGCCTCAAACCGGCGGCGGCGCAGGGCCTCGGCCACCTGGGGACCGGCCTTGTCATAACGGGTTTTGATGGGAGCTTCCATGGTTCATTCTCCTTTCTCAGCGCCCTCCTGCAGGCGTCTGGCCTGGTCAGCCAGGGTCAGCGCATCCACAAGGGGGTCCAGGTCGCCGTTGATCACGGCGGCAATATTGAAATTTTTCGCATCACCGGTGAGCCGGTGATCGGTGACCCGGTTCTGTGGGAAATTATAGGTGCGGATCTTGCCGGACCGGTCGCCGGTGCCCACCTGGCTTTTCCGCTGGGCGGCGATGGCGGCGTTCTGCTTCTCCTGTTGGGCCTCGTAGAGCTTGGAGCGCAGGATTTTCATGGCCCGGTCCTTGTTTTTATACTGGCTGCGCTCGTCCTGGCACTCCACCACCGTGCCGGTGGGCAGGTGGGTGATGCGGATGGCAGACTCGGTCTTGTTGACGTGCTGCCCGCCTGCGCCGGAGGAGCGGAAGGTGTCGATCTGCAGGTCCTTGGGGTCGATGGTGAACTCCACCTCCTCCGCCTCAGGCATCACGGCCACGGTGGCGGCGGAGGTCTGGATGCGGCCGGAGGACTCGGTTTCCGGCACCCGCTGGACCCGGTGGGTCCCGGCCTCGAATTTCAGGCGGGACCAGGCCCCCTGTCCCTCGATGGTGGCGCTGGCCTCCTTGACGCCGCCCAGCTCCGTGGTGTTTTCATACACCAGTTCCATGTTCCAGCCCCGGCGCTCGGCATACAGGGCGTACATCCGCAGCAGGTCCGCCGCAAACAGGGCCCCCTCCTCGCCGCCGATGCCGGCCCGGACCTCCAGGATGACGTTCCGGTCGTCGTTGGGGTCCCGGGGCAGCAGCAGGCGCTTGAGCTCCTCCGACAGGCGGTCCCGCTCCTGGCGTGCCCGGTGCAGCTCCTCCTGGGCCAGCTCCCGCATCTCGGGGTCCGTCAGCAGCTCCTGGGCCTGGGCACAGTCGTCTTCCGCCTGCTGCCAGGCCCGGAAGGCGGCTGCAATGGGGGTCAGCTCCTTCTGCTCCCGGCTCAGGCGGGTGAGCATCTCCCGGTCGGCGTATATCGCCGGGTCGGACAGCTGGCGCTCCACCTGGTCCAGCCGCCGGGCGATGGCTTGTAATTTCTCCAGCATACGGACTCCTTACTGGGCGTCCAGATAGCGGCGCACCTCGCCCACCAGCTTGTCCCGCCAGAACTCGTATCCCACGGCTCCCGGCCGCAGGGATACCTCCAGCAGGTGGGGCCGGGCGGTGTACTGGTCCATCTGCTCATAAATCTCCTCATACTTCCGGGAGCTTTTCCGGGTCAGCACATAGGCCACCCTTTCCAGCTCCAGCCCCCGGCGCTTCAGCAGCGCCCGGACCGGGGAGGCGCAGCGGCCCGCCCACACGGGGGTGCCCAGAATCACCAGCCGGTATTCAGACAGGGGGCGCTCCGTTTCATAGGGGGCCAGCGGCAGGGTGGCCCGGCGCATGGCGTCCATGCCGGAGCGCAGATAGCCCCGGGCGCCCTGGCGGTCCACGCCGTCGGTAAGCTCCACCAGCTCCGCGTCCAGGGCCTGAGCGATCTCCGTCATGGCCTGGCGGGTGGCGCCGGTGCGGGAGTAGTACATACACAAAATATCACGCATAAAGGTCCTCCTGTTATTCCTCTGCCTGCTGGGAGAGCTCCTCCCAGCGGGCCATTTCCTGCTCCAGCCGGGCCTCTACCTCCTGCTTTTCCCGATACAGCTCCTGGAGCTTTTCCGCGTCGCAGGCGTTCTGTTCCATTTCGGCGTCCAGCTGGCGGCAGCGCTCCTCCAGCTTGGAGATGCCGGTTTCGCAGATGGTCAGCTGGCGGCGGGCGGCCTGCTTTTCCCGTCCGGCCCGAGGGGGCCGGGTGTCCTGCTTTTTCTTCTGGACCGGGGCGGGAGCGGGCTTCTTCTCCTCCGCCTTGGCGGCCCGGTACTGGGCAAAGCCCATGGGATAGTCGTTGATGGTACCCTCCGCCAGTTCCCAGACCCGTGTGGCGAAGCGGTTGATGAAATACCGGTCATGGGACACGAACAGCAGGGTGCCGTCGAAGGCCTCCACCGCCTCCTCGATCCACTCTCGGGAGGCGATATCCAGGTGGTTGGTGGGCTCGTCCAGGATCAGGAAGTTGATCTCCTCGTCCATGAGCATGCACAGCCGCAGGCGGCTGAGCTCGCCGCCGGAGAGGACCGACACGCTTTTGAACACGTCCTCCCCCTGGAACTGATAGGCCGCCAGGCGGTTGCGGGCGGTCTGGGGCGTCATGCCCTTCTTTTCATAGAGCATGGTGTCAAGCAAGGAGCGCTCCGGGTGCTCAAAGTGGATGATCTGAGGCAGATAGGCCGCCCGGATGGCGGGCCCCATGCGGATGATGCCGCTGTCCACGGGCTCGCCCCCGGTGATCATGTTCAGCAGGGTGGTTTTCCCTGCGCCGTTTTCTCCCAGAAAGGCGATGCGCTCGCCGCCCTCCACCCGCAGGTACACGTCGGAAAACAGGGTGCGGTCACCGAAGGACTTGGACACGCCCTTCAGCTGCAATACCTCGTCGCCCCGGAACTCCCGGCTGGCGAAGCGGGCGTCCATCTTCTTGGCCCGGGTGGGCTTGGACACGGTGCGCATGCGCTCGATGCGCTTTTCCATGGAAAAGGCCCGCTTGTGCAGGGCGTCGTTGCCCATAAAGGCCCACAGGTGCATCTGCTCCGCCGCCTTCTCCAGCTGTTGGATCTTGGCCTGCTCCTTCAGATACTGCTTCATGCGCTCCTGATAGCGGCGCTCCTTTTCAATGGCATAAAAGCTGTAGTTCCCGCTGTAAAACTCCGCCTTGCCGTCCAGAATTTCAATGATGCGGGTGACGGTGCGGTCCAGGAAATAGCGGTCGTGGGAGATGGTGACCACGGTGCCCCGGAAGGAGCGGATATACTCCTCCAGCCACTCGGTGGCCTGCAGGTCCAGGTGGTTGGTGGGCTCGTCCAGCAGGAGAATGTCCGTGTCCTCCAGGATCAGGCGGCCCAGGTTCACCCGGGTTTTCTCCCCGCCGGACAGCTGGTCAAACAGCCGCTGGCGCATATCGCCGTCGATGGACAGGCCGTTGGAGACCTTGTTGACGGCGGTGTCGGTGTCATAGCCGCCCAGGCCCTCGAACCGGGCGGTAAGCTCGCCGTAGCGCCGCAGGGTCTGGGGATCGCTGTCCCCCTGCTCCATCTGCCGGGTCAGGCGGTCCATCTCCTCCTTCAGGGCGGTGGTGCGCTGAAAGGCGGAGCGCAGAACGTCTTCCACGGTGTAGCCCTCAGGATACACCGGGATCTGGGAGATCAGGCCCACCCGGCGGCCGGGGGCGATGAGCACCTGGCCGGAGTCATAGTCCAGCTCCCCGGTGAGGATGTTGAACAGCGTGGATTTCCCCGCGCCGTTTTTGCCCAGCAGGCCCACCCGCTCACCGGTGTCGATCTGGAAGGACACACCGTCCAGTATTTTCTTTTCCAGGTCAAAGGACTTGACCAGGTCGGTTACGCTGATATCTATCATATGGTCGATTCGTTACATTTTTTCCAATTCAATGACAATTTTGCCGAATTCCATGGCGTGGGACGCCTTCACCAGCACGGCGGTGCCGGGGGTGAATTCCCGGCGCAGGGCCGGAAGGGCCTCCTCAATGGCGGCGAAATGCTGTGCCCGGGGACCGGCAGTCTGGGCGATGGCGGCGGCCTTGGGGCCGATGGCGATCACCGCGTCCAGCCCCAGCCGGGCAGTGGTGCGGCCCACCTGCAGGTGGGCGTCCCGGCTGATGGGGCCCAGCTCCCCCATGTCGCCCAGCACCGCCACCCGGCGGCGGCAGGCGGTGTCTGCCAGAATCTCCAGCGCCGCTTCCATGGCCTGGGGATTGGCGTTGTAGCAGTCGTCGATGATGAGCCGGTCCTCCGGCAGGCGGATGCGCCGCATACGGGAGCCGGTGGACACATACCCGGCCACGCCCTCGACGATCTCCTGCTCCGACAGGCCCAGATATTCGCCGATGGCCACGGCCATGGAGGTGGAGTAGATCATGTAGTCCCCGGGGGAGGGGATGGACAGCCGGTAGCTGCGGCGGGGGGTGGTGACGGTGCAGTCCAGGCCGTCGATGCCCCGGCGGACGATGTCCGTGACCCGGACATTGCAGTGTTCGCTCCTGCCGCAGCGGAGGGTCTCAAAGGGCAGGTCCAGGCCGTTGAGCAATGCATCGTCGCCGCACAGCACTGCCAGGCCGCCGGGGCGCAGGTGGTCGAAAATCTCGCACTTGGCCCGCAGGGTCCCCTGACGGGTGCCGCCCAGGTTTTCAATGTGGGCGTCGCCGACGTTGGTGATCACGGCGATGGTGGGCTGCACTAAGCTGCCCATATAGCGGATCTGGCCGAAGTGGTCCATGCCCGTTTCGATCACCGCCGCCTGATGGCAGGGCTCCAGCCGCAGCAGGGTCTGGGGCGTGCCGATGTGATTGTTGAGATTGGCCTGGGTTTTCAGGGTCCGGAAATGCCGGGACAGCACCGAGGCGATCATCTCCTTGGTGGTGGTCTTTCCGGCGGAGCCGGTGACCTGCACCACGGGGATGTCATACAGCCCCCGGTACCAGGCTGCCAGAGCGCCCAGGGCCAGGGTGGTGTCCTGCACCCGGATATAGAACCGGCCGGGCAGCAGGGTCTCCGGCACACGGCTGCACAGGCAGCCGGCCGCCCCGGCGGACAGGGCCGTGTCGATGTAGTCATGCCCGTCGAACCGGGCTCCTACCAAGGGGATGAACAGGTCGCCGGAGGCGATATGGCGGCTGTCGCTGGTGACGCCGGTGACGGTGCCGCCGCCGGTCTGAAGGAAGGTCCCGCCTACGGCACGGCAGATGTCCGCCGCCGGCAGGGGCCTCATGCCCGGCCTCCCTTGCGCAGGGCCAGGGACTCGTCCACAATGCGCTGGCACAGGTCGCCGTAGCTCAGGCCCACCTGGGCCGCCTCCTGGGGCACCAGGCTGGTGGGGGTCATGCCCGGGAGGGTGTTGATCTCCAGGCACCAGAAGTTCCCCTCCTCATCCAGGATGAAGTCCGCCCGGGAATAGACGCCCAGGTCCAGGGCCCGGTGCAGGCGCAGGGCCAGCTCGCCCACGGTGCGCCACTGCTCCTGGGTGATGGGGGCGGGGCAGATCTCCTGGGCGCCGTCCTTCTGATACTTGCAGAAATAGTCGAAATAGGCCCCCCGGGGGATGATCTCCACGGCGGGGAGATAGGTGTCGCCCAGAACGGCCACCTGGATCTCCCGACCCTTGATCTTCTTCTCCACGATGACGTGGTTTCCGTAGGCCAGCATCCGCTCCAGGGTCTGGGCCAGCTCCTCCCGGGTGTCCGGCAGCTCCACGCCGATGGAGCTGCCGCCGTTGATGATCTTCACGGCGCAGGGCACCGGCAGCTCCCGGGCCAGACGGGGAATGTCCTCCCGGGTATAGCGCACGTCGTGCCAGGGGGCGGTGGGTACACCGGCGGCGTCCATGATGCGCTTGGTGACGGATTTGTCCATGGCCATGCCGCTGCCCAGATAGCCGCTGCCGGTATAGGGCACGCCCAGCAGGTCCAGGGTGGCCTGGATGCGGCCGTCCTCGCCGCAGGAGCCGTGGAGAGCCAGGAACACCAGGTCTGCCATGGCGCACACCGCCAGCACGTCCTTTCCCAGCATGGAAGGGCCCTGATCCCGGCGGCTGCGGCGCACGGCCTCCAGGTCCGGCTCGGTGGAGTGGACCCGGTTGTCGCCGCACAGGCCGTCCGGCGCGTCGAAGATATCCGCCAGGCTGCCGTTGTAATCCTCCAGCCCCAGGAACATATCCACCAGGATGGCCTGGTGGCCCCGCTCCCGCAGGGCGCGGCACACGCCGGTGCCGCTGGTCAAGGATACCTGCCGCTCGGTGCTGAGGCCGCCGGCCAACACTACGATTTTCATATACAATCCCTCATTTCTCACGGGGGTACACGCCCCCGGAATGCTATCATATCAATATAGCAGTATATCACACCAACCGGGCAAATACAACTGTTTCCTGCGCAAACAAAAGAGCTGCCGCGAGGCTGCGGCAGCTCTTTTGCAATCAGAAAACGTACAGCAGGATGCACACCAGGACAATGCACAATCCCAGGCAGGCCATCAGCAGGGCATAGGACAGGCTGCCCTCCATCCGGCGGATGGTGTCCAGGATGGTGCCCAGCCGGTCGGCGGCCTCCTGCTCCGTGCGCTGTCCGCCGTGGGTCATGGCGTGGAGCACGGCGCTGCGGGGGGATTTCCGGCGGCGGGGACGGGAGTCCCGCAGGAAGGTCCGCCGGGCCAGCAGCACCAGGAAGTCCAGCGCATCGCACACGGCCCGCAGCACCACGTTCAGCAGCCGGTACAGCCCCCGGATAGCCGGGCGGTACACCCGGTCCTCCAGGCTCAGCCAGCGGGGCCAGCGCTCCAGGTACACCACCTGGCCCTCCCGGCGGTCCATAAGCATCAGGCGGATGAACAGGAAGTACACCGCCATGCCGATGGCCAGGGAGATGGCCACGCCCTTGAGATTTTCCCAGGCCAGATAATGGACGGCGTGGCCGAAGGGGTGTCCGCCCACGAAGGGCAGGGCCAGGGCGGCCACCGGCTCCGCCAGCATATGGGGCAGCAGTCCCAGCACCGGCAGCGGCAGGGCTGCCAGGATCAGCGCCGCCGTGGTGGCGGGGGTGCCCCAGGTCCTGCCGGTGGAGGCGGCGGGCTTCTGCCAGAACAGCGCCGCGTAGATTTTGGTCAGATACGCCGCCGTCAGGCCGCCGGAGAACAGGAACAGCCATTCCACCGCCGTGACGCCCAGACTGCCGCTTTCGGCGGCCAGCTCCACCAGGGATTCGTGGACCAGGGTCTTGCTGATATACCCCAGGAAGCCCGGGATACCCGCCAGGGAGCAGGCCCCGCACAGAAACAGGATATGCAGCAGGGGCTTGCCCCGGCCGAAGCCCCGGATCTGGTTCAGGTCCAGGGCGTGGGTATTGCAGTATACCACGCCGGCCAGCAGAAACAGGGTCAGCTTCACCAGGGAGTGGTTCATCATATACAGCACCGTGCCGTGGGCGGCCAGGGCGTTGTGCTGCCCCAGCAGGGACAGGGCCGCCGTGCCCACCAGGATGAACCCGATCTGGGACAGGGAGGAGCAGGCCAGGATATACTTGAGGTTGTTGGAGAACACGGCGATGGCCGCGCCCAGCACCATGGTCACCGCGCCCAGCGCCAGCAACAGGACGCCCCACCGGTGCTCGCCGGGGAGAAGGTCCGCCGTGATGATCAGGGCACCGAAGATGCCCGCCTTGGTGAGGACGCCGGACAGCAGGGCGCTGGCCGGGGCCGGGGCCACCGGGTGGGCCTTGGGCAGCCAGATGTGCAGCGGGAACACGCCCGCCTTGGCCGCGAAGCCGAAGAAGATGCACAGCGCCGCCGCCCACAGCTGGGAGCAGTCCGCCACCCCGGCGCAGAGGCCGGGCAGGTCGGCAATGACCAGGGTGCCGGTAAGGCGGTACAGCAGGAACAGGCCCATCAGGGTCACAAGGCCGCCCAGCACCGCAATGGTCAGATAGGTCTTTCCCGCGTCCAGGGCGTCGGGGGACTCCTCCTGCACCACCCAGGCATAGGAACTGAGGCTCATCAGCTCGAAGAACAGGAAGGTGGTGTACAGGTCCGCCGACAGGAACACGCCCATGGTGAAGCTCAGGCACAGCAGGAAGAAGAAGTGGTAGCGCCGCAGATGGTGGTGGCCCCGGAAATACTGGGGCGTCAGCAGGGCTGACACGAACCACATGAAGCTGACCACCAGCCCATAGATGCACCGGAAGCCGTCCAGGGTGAAGTGGATGCCGCACAGGGGGATATCCAGGGATTCGCCGAACCGGGTGCATACAGCCAGCACCATCACCAGAAGCGTCAGCCCCGTGACGGCGCAGGACCAGCGGCCCAGCCCGGATTCGCTTTCGCTGCGGGTCAGCAGCAGGGGAAGGGCCCCCGCCAGGGGCAGCAGGATCAGAAGAAGCAGCATCACAGGCCCACCGCCTTTCCGATCACGTCCAGCAGCCACTGGGGGAACAGGCCCATCAGCAGGCAGGCTGCCGCCAGGATGGCGGTGGGGACGGTCATCATCCAGCCCGCCTCATGGGCGGAGCCCTCCGGAATGGCCGGGGCCTCCGTCCGGGGGAACCAGGCCTTCAGCACCACCTGGAACATGTAGACCGCCGTCAGCAGGGCCGACACCAGCAGAGCTGCGAAGCCCACCAGCGGCAGCCAACCGCCGATATCCACCGCCGCCCGGGCGATGTACCACTTGCTGACAAAGCCGTTGAAGGGGGGGATGCCCGTCAGGGCGCAGGCCGCCGCCGTGAAGCAGGCGAAGGTCACCGGCATATACCGGCCCAGGCCCTCCAGCTGGGGCACGTACTCCCGGTGGGCGTAGTGCAGCACCGCACCGGCGGTGAAGAAGGCCATGATCTTCACCACCGAGTGGACGATCAGGTGCAGGAACGAGGCGGCCAGGGCCTGGGTGGTCATCAGGGCGGCGGCAAACAGAATGTACGACAGGTTCGACACCGTGGAATAGGCCAGCCGCAGCTTGAAATGCCGCTGCTTCAGGGACATACAGGAGCCGTATACGATGGTGATGATGGGCAGCAGCAGCGCCAGCTGCTGGGCCCAGGTACCGGCCAGCACCTCCGTGCCGAAGCTGTAATAGATCAGGCGGATGCAGGCGAAGGCGCCGGCCTTTACCACGGCCACCGCGTGGAGCAGGGCAGTGACGGGGGTGGGGGCCACCGCCGCCGAGGGAAGCCAGCCGTGCAGCGGCCAGATGGCGGCCTTGACCCCGAAGCCCACAAAGGACAGGGCGAACACCGCCAGCAGCATGGACAGATCTCCGTCATAGCCCGCCAGGTGGCCGCCCAGGGAGAAGTCCGAAGCATCGTGGATGGCCAGGAACACCAGCCCGATAAACGCCAGGGCCGCGCCGGAGATGGAGTATACCAGGTACTTGATGCCGGCCTTTTTGGCGGCCTTGGTCATGGGCTGCATCACCAGGGGCAGGGTGGCCAGAGTCAGCAGCTCATAGAACAGGTACATGGTCATCATGTTGGCGGAGAAGGCAATGCCCAGGGTGACGCCGAAGGATGCCGTGAAAAATGCCCAGAACATGTGCAGGTGCTTTTCGCGGCGCATGTAGTCAAAGCCATAGAGCATGGTGAAGGGCCACAGGGTGGCAGACAACCCCGCAAACAGACGGGCGGCCCCGTCCATGCGGAAGGCGATGGTCAGCCGGTGGGAAAAGTGCAGCAGGGTGAAGGCACCGTCATCGCACAGGAGGATGGCCGCCCAGGCCAGGGCCGTGGTGCCCAGGATCAGGAGGCTGTATACCAGGCGGCGGCAGCTCTCGCTGCGGATGGGCAGGAAATAGGACAGCAGGCCCAGCACCAGCGGCAGGAACACCGGCAGAAGGAGAAGAATTCCATTCATATGGCGTACCTCCTTACAGAATGGATCCGGTGATGTGCTCCATCACGGGGACAGTGATGCCGGACAGCAGACCCAGGATCAGGCTGGCTGCGGCGAACAGTGCCAGGGACAGCACCAGCAGCAGCGGCTCCCGGACCCGGCTCCGGGCCGGGAAATCCTGCCCCGGAAAGAAGGCGCGGCACAGCGGCGGAAACAGATAGGCCGCCGTCAAAAGCGCCGAGATCAGCAGCACCGCCGGAATGATATAGCACAGGGGGGCGGACATGCCGTCCAGGGCGCCCAGAGCCAGATACCATTTGCTGAAGAAGCCGCCGAAGGGCGGAATACCCACCAGGGACAGAGCCAGGGCGGCGAAGCAGCCCATGGTCACGGGGATCCGGCGGCCCAGACCCGGGAAGCCGTCGATGGTTTCCGTTTCCGTCAGGAAAATGATGGAGCCGGCGGACTGGAACACGCCGATCTTGGCCAGCGCGTGGGACAGCAGCTGCAAAAGGCCACCCAGCAGGCCCACCGGAGTCATGAGGAATACGCCCAGCAGCACGTAGGAAATCTGGGAAATGCTGGAGTAGGCCAGACGCTTTTTCAGGCCGTTTTCCGTGCAGCCCATAAACGAGCCCATGAAAATGGTCACCAGGGTCAGAACGATGCACACGGTCTGGACCCAGGTGCCCCGCAGAGCCTCTGCGCCTAAGGTGAAGTAAATGACCCGGATGGCAGCGATGGCCCCCACCTTGGCGATGATGCCGGAGAGCAGGGCATGGGCCGGGGCCGGGGCCACGGGATGGGCCGAGGGCAGCCAGTTGTGCAGGGGGTACAGACCCGCCTTGGCCCCGAAGCCCAGCAGCATCAGAAACGAAGCAGCCAGCAGGGTAGGAGAGAGCGTCTGGAAATAGCCGCCACGGACGAAGGTCAGGGAGGACTGCTGGGCCAGCAGCACCACGCCGAACAGGGCGATGAAGCCGCCGCAGACGGAGTAGTACAGGTATTTTACCGCGCCCAGCAGGGCCTTGGGACGCTGGGTGTGCAGCACCAGGGGGAACGACAGCAGGGTGGTTAGCTCATAAAACAGGTATAGAGTCACAAGGTCTGCCGCCAGGGCGGCGCCCAGCACCGCCGCCTCCGTCAGCATCAGGAACACATAGAAACGGGGATGGTGCCCCTCGTGGGTCATGTAGACGGCAGCGTAGGGGATGGTCAGCAGCCAGCACACGGCGGTCAGCAGACAGAAGAACCGGCCCAGGCCGTCCAGCCGCAGGGAAAACGTCAGGTCGGCGGTCATGTGCCACACCGGTGTGGCCGTGTCGCCCAGGGTGCAGGCAGCAATCAGCAGCGCGAGCAGCAGGGCCTGGCCCACGGATAGGATCACCGTGCGGACCCGGTCGTTCCGGATCAGGCTCAGGGCCGCCATAGCCAGCGGCAGCAGGAGGATCAGATATAACATATTTCTCCCCTCCCTTTCTCACTGACAGAACAGGTCCATGCCCTGGCGGAACAGATCCATGAGCCCATAGGACCGCAGGCCAACAGCGATGTTCAGGGCCGCAAACACCAGGCCCGGCACGGCGGCCCATTTCAGGCGGCGGTCCCGCTTTTCTCCGGCCTCCGGCACCCACAGAAGCAGCGTGGTATACAGGAAATACAGCACGTTCAGCAGGGTGGACAGGGCCAGCGCCAGCAGCACCGCCCAGGTCCGCCAGCCCATATGGAAGGCCGCGGCGGCAAAGTACAGCTTGGGGATGAAGCCCGCGAAGATGGGAATGCCCACCATGGACAGGGCTCCCACGGTGAATACGCAGCCGGCAGCGGGGTCCCGGTGGGCGGCGCCCCGGAGGCTGTTGAAGTCCTGATGCCCGCCGGAGACGGCCATCAGGTCCGCACCGGACAGAAACAGCATGGGCTTGGTCAGGGCATGGGACACGACCTGGAACAGCACCGCCCCCAGGGCGGCCTCCGTTCCCATGCCAAGGCCCATGTAGATGTAGCCGATCTGGGCGGCGGAGGAGAAGGCGATCATGGTGGTCAGCCGCCGGGCGAAAATGGCGGAGACGGAGCCTGCGATCATGCCGCCGATGCCAAACAGCAGCAGCACCGTCTGGATGCCGGTGGCGGCGAACACGTCAATGCCGATGACCTGGTAGATGACCTTGATGAGAAACACGATATACCCCTTGGACACCACGCCGGACAGGATGCCAGAGGAGGCCGGGGTGGCCTGGCCGTAGGTATCCGGCATCCACAAATGGAAGGGAAACAGGCCGCTTTTGATAGCCAGGCCCGCCGTCATCAGGCCCAGGGACATGGTCACGGAGAACCGGTGCCCGCCGGTGCTCCACAGTTCCGCGATGGCGGTGTGCAGCTGGGGAAACAGCAGCTGTCCCGTGACAGAATAGGTGAAGATCACGCCGATCAGGAACAGACCCGAGCCCATCAGGGCGAAGATCATGTACCGGGCGGAGGCGATCAGGGCGCGCCCGCCCCGGCGCACCGACAGCAGGGCGCAGGAGGCGATGGTCAGCACCTCGATGAACACATAGCCGGTGAAAATGTCGTTGGTGTAGCACAGGGCCACCAGCGCCACATGGGCCAGGTCCACCATGACCCAATAGAGCTTCTGCTTGTCGGCTGGAACGTCCTGCAGGATGCGGCGCATACCGCCCAGCACGCTCAGCAGCATGACCCCGGCAAACAGCATGGCCAGGAAGGACTCCAGAATACCCGCCGTCAGCTCGTTGCCCCAGGGGGCGGGGTAGTGGCCCATCATATAATAGTAGCGGACGTGGTGCACCGCGCAGTATACCAGCACAGAGCCCTGGAGCACCACGCTGGCAGACAGCAGGAAAATGCTCAGCCGCCGGGCCCACCGGGCGTTGGCGGCAAAGGACACCACGGCGCACGCCAGGGACAGAATGATGGAGAAGAAGGGGAAATTCTGCACAAAGCTCATTGCTCGCCGTCCTCCTTCTGCCGCTTTTTATGGGACATCATCATATACAGCTTGTCCATGTCCAGGGTGCGGTAGGTCTGGTAGATGCGGACGGTCAGCGACAGCATCACAGCCGACACACTGACGGACACCACGATGCCAGTCAGCACCAGGCCCGCGGGGATGGGGTTGACGTAGTGCTCCATAGAGGTGACGCCGTCCACGATGATGGGAACGGTGCGGCCGGTGATATAGCCCCGGTCTGCCAGCAGCAGGAACACGCCGGAATCCATAATGTCCAGGCCGATGACCTTTTTCAGCAGATTCCGGTCGAACAGCAGCATACAGAAGCCGATGACGAACACCAGAATGGCCACCACCAACTCATAGTTAGAAGCGAGGGCCTTCAGCATCACAGCTCCCCCCTTCTGAAATACATATAGAAGCTATACATGGTGCAGCACACCACGAAGCCCACGGCCACGTTCAGCGGCAGGATCAGCCCGGCGGACAGGATGCGCCCGGGGGTGCCGGGGGAGATGATGGAGTGCAGGTGGTTGGCGCCGGTATAGAAGGAGTAGCTCTTGGCCAGGCAGTAAAAGCCCAGGGAGCACAGCACCACCGTCTGAAGCCGCCGGGGCCGCAGCACGGCGGAGGCCGCGCTGTCGCCCCACACCATGGCAAACAGCATCAGTCCGGCCGCCAGAATGGCACCGCCGGAGAAGCCGCCGCCGGGAGACAGGTGGCCGTTGAGCAGGATGTAAATGCCGAACACCAGGATCACCGGGATCAGGAACTTACACATGGGGGCCACAATGGGGTCCGAGGCATAGTCCACCATGTCGGGCTGCCGGAGCCAGCGCTTTTTGCCGGAGCGGTTCAGCAGGATGGTCACGGCACACATGGCGGTGAACAGCACAAAGGACTCGCCCAGGGTATCGAAGGCGCGGTAGTCCAGGATCATGCCGGCCACGGTGTTCACCGCGCCGGTCTCCTCCGTGCCCTGCTCCACATAGCGCCGGGCCACCTCGTTGACGGTGGGGGCGGTGTCGGAGCCGTAGGGGGGCAGGTCCGCTGCCGTCAGCAGCATGAGGGCCGACAGCACCACGCACAGAAGGCCTGCCAGCACGTTGTACAGCCGCAGGGACCGGTGGACTCCCTGCTCCACCAGCGTCCGGTCCCGGTGGGGGGTCGGATGAGCGGAGACGTTTTCAGCCGGACACTCCGGAGGCTCCTTTTGCAGCTGCTCGGACAGGTCCAGGCCGCCGTGGAGCCAGAGCTGCACCAGGGAGGGCTCAGAGGGTGTCGTCATGGTGGTCCTCCTCTCTGCGGGCCTCATGCTCCGCGTCCTTGTCAATGAGGTTGATACGCCGCAAGGTCAGGAAAAACAGAATGCCCGTGATGCCTGCGCCCACGGCGGCCTCGGTGATGGCCAGGTCCGGGGATTCCAGCAGCAGCCACACCACGGACATGATGATGGAATAGGCCATGTAGATGATAACGGCCCGCATGGGCTTTCGCACCAGCGCCGTGGCCACGGCGCAGATCACCAGCCCCGCCAGCAGGAGAATGCGGAAGGTCGTGCTCATGCTCTGTCCTCCTGTCCTCCGGCGGGCAGCTCCAGATGCTGCTCCAGATTCTGGTTCACCCGGTACTCAAACTGGGCCAGCATATGGCCAGACAGGGGAGAGGTGCACCACTGGAGGATCACCATCAGCAGCAGCTTCCACAGCACCGGGCGCAGGCCCACCGCCAGCATCACCGCCAGCACCAGCAGGGAAAGACCCAGGGTGTCGGCTATGGAGGCGGCATGGAGCCGGTTCAGGGAAAAGTCGAAGCGGAACAGACCCACGATGGCGGTCAGCAGGGCGAAGCACCCGGCCAGCACGCACAGAGCCGCCAGGCCGAAGCAGATCCATTCACCGATCATGCGATTCGTCCTCCCTCTCGTCCTGCCGCTTGTACTGGTACAGGTTGATGTAAATGCGGCACAGCAGCATCACCGCGATAAACGACAGCACCACATACACGATGGCCACGTCCACCAGGTAGTCCTCCCCCAGCAGATAGGCCAGGATGGCGATGATAATGGCCACCAGCGTGCCGATGAGGTTGATGCCGATGATGCGGTCCACCGTCAGCCTGGCCCGGATGATATACACCATCACTGCCAGCAGGCCCAGACCCAGAAGCACCAGAGCGCCCCAGAACAGATCGTGATAGCACTGTTGGATCAGTTCCATTCCGGGCCCTCCATTTTCCGCAGGAGTCGGGTCAGACTCCAGTCCGGGATGTCGGCGGCATGAGCCTTATTCAGGCACAGCACCAGGTAGTCCTCTCCTTCCTGGCGCACCGTCACAGTGCCGGGGGTCAGGGTGATGGAGTTGGACAGCAGCATCCGGGAGACGGGCTTTTCCAGGGGCGCGTGGACCCGGACGATGGCAGGGTGATAGTCCGGCTTCCGGGACCAGATCACCCGCATCACAGCCAGGTTGGCCCGGATGATCTCCCGCACAAGGATCGCACCGTAGACAACATAGCCGCCCAGGCGCTTCAGAAAACGCCGCTCCGTCTGAGGCCGGCAGCCCAGGGCAGCCACGCAGAACGCGTAGACCGCCCCGGTGATGACCACGCCGAACAGGCAGATCTCCAGCGTGACTTTTCCGTTCAGGATCAGCCACAGCAGGAACAAAAAGATACACATGACCATGGGGGTTCCTCATTCCTCTCTCACACACATAGCGTGAATGTTAAGATTTTTTCGCACACGGCGCAAAAAACTTCATACAAAAGTTATTTTACCATGTATGCAGAAATAAAGTCAACAAAAAACGGGAATTTGCCGGGAAAAGATGAAAAAGCCGTCAATTGGCGTGCATAATTTCCCAAACGTGTCCCGCGCCGCCGGGCCTGCCCGGTCAGATATTTCCAATCCGAAAAATGTAGCAATTGCAACAGACAAATACCGGATTCCGGCGTATACTGCCGGATGTACCATAAAATAAGGAGGAATCATTTCATGATTCGCAGGATCATTCACATAGACCAGGACAAGTGCAACGGCTGCGGGGCCTGCGCCAGGGCCTGCCACGAGGGCGCCATCGACATGGTGGACGGCAAGGCTAAGCTCATGCGGGAGCACTACTGCGACGGGCTGGGGGACTGCCTGCCGGCCTGTCCCACCGGGGCCATTACCTTTGAGGAGCGGGAGGCTCCCGCCTATGACGAGGCGGCGGTGAAGGCGGCTCAGGCCGCCAGGAACCGGCCCCACACCGGCTGCCCCGGCGCGGCCATCCGCCAGCTGGCCCACAAAAAGCCCGCCGCCCCGGCACCCGGCCGGGAGACGGAGAGCCAGCTGACCAACTGGCCGGTGCAGATCAAGCTGGTTCCCACCCGGGCCCCGTATTTCGAGGGGGCGGAGCTGCTGATCGCGGCGGACTGCACGGCCTTCACCTATGCCGACTTCCACAGCCGGTTCCTGGCGGGACGGGTGTGCCTCATCGGCTGCCCCAAGCTGGACGGCGTGGACTACACCGAGAAGCTGGCGGAGATCCTCCGCAGCAACAACATCCGCTCCGTGACGGTGCTGCGGATGGAGGTGCCCTGCTGCGGCGGGCTGGAGATGGCCGCCCGGCGGGCCCTGGAGCAGTGCGGCCGGGACCTGCCCTGGCAGGTGTGCACCGTCCACATCGACGGTACGGTGACGAAAAACTGAAGCGTAAGCGCCCCGGTTCTGCCGGGGCGCTTTTATGCACCTGCGGGGCGCGGCGGGCATAGACTGCCCTGTGAGGAGGTATATGCATGGACCATGAACTTTTGCTGGCCCGCTCCATCACACAGGCTCAGCACATGGTGCGCTCCCTTGGCGGCTGCGGCATCCGGAGCGCGCTGATGCGCGCCCCTGTGGGACTGACGGACCGGGGCTGCGCCTATGGGGTGCGGCTGCGGCCCGGGACGCTGGAGCAGGCGCTGTCTTGTCTGAAATCGGCGGGGATTACACCCCTGGCCGTTTATCATCATACGCAGGAGGGGTATCGGGAGGCGGCGCAATGATCTATTTCGACGCCGGGGCCACCACCCTGGAAAAACCCGCCGCTGTGGGCCGGGCCATGGCCCGGGCGGCGCATACCATGAGCTCCCCGGGCCGGGGGAGCTATCCGGCTTCCCACCTGGCCGAGGAGACGGCCTATCTGTGCCGCCAGGAGGCGGCGGAGCTGCTGGGAGTCCCCCAGCCGGAAAACGTCGTCATCACCGGAAGCGCCACCCATGGCCTGAACCTGGCCATCCGGTCTTTGCTGGGTCCCGGGGACCGGGTGGTGATCTCCGGATACGAGCACAACGCCGTCACCCGGCCCCTGCACGCCATCCCGGGGCTTTCCGTGACGGTGATTGACACGCCGCCCTTCCGGCCGGACCTGGCGGCGGAGGAATTTTGCCGGGCCATCCGGCAGAAGCGGCCCCGGGCCGTGATCTGCACCCACGTTTCCAACGTGTTTGGGGCGGTGCTGCCGGTGGAGGACATCGCCCGATGCTGCCGGGAGACGGATACGCCCCTGATCGTGGACGCCTCCCAGTCGGCGGGGGTGCTGCCGGTGGACCTGGCCGGGTGGGGGGCGGCCTTTGTGGCCATGCCCGGTCACAAGGGCCTGTACGGCCCCCAGGGCACGGGACTGCTGCTGTGCGGGGCGGAGGGGAAGCCCCTGCTCTACGGCGGCACCGGCAGCATGTCCCGCCTGCAGGATATGCCCCCGGACCTGCCGGACCGGCTGGAGCCCGGGACCCACAATATGCCGGGTATAGCCGGACTCCTGGAGGGCATCCGGTTCGTCCGGCGGCAGGGGGTGGAGACCATCGCCGCCCGGGAGCGGCAGGTGGCCCTGCGGGCCGCCCGGGGTCTGGAGAGTCTGCCGGGGGTCCGGGTGCTCCGGGACGGGGACTTCCGGAACCAGACCGGCGTGGTGTCCTTCGTGACGGAGGGCCGGGACTGCGAGGCGGTGGGGGAGGTCCTGGCCCGGCGGGGCATCGCCCTGCGGGCGGGGCTTCACTGCGCGCCCCTGGCCCATCGCACGGCGGGGACCCTGGACACCGGCACCCTGCGGCTCAGCGCGTCCTTTTTCAATACGCCGGACCAGGCGGACCGCCTGGTGTGGGCCGTGTCCCGGGTGCTTCGTGAAAATGTAGAGCTTTGACAGACGTTTTTGTTGCATTTTCCCAATAAATTTTATATAATGTAAAATACGTATTGGTATGTGCAAGGAAGGGACGCCTGAAATGGAAGCAATTGTATCTGTATTGGAGCGAGCCGGGCGGTATCTGTCGCTGATCCGGCCCATGGACGTGCTGGACGTGGCCATTATCGCCTATCTGGTGTATAAGATCCTCTGTCTGGTGCGCAGCACCCGGGCGGAGAATATCCTCAAGGGCGTGGCGATCTTTCTGGTGGCCCTGTGGCTGTCGTCCCCGGCGGCCCTGAATCTGCGGGGCGTGAACTATATCCTCAGCCACATGGTGGAGTGGGGCGTTCTGGCCCTGATCATCCTGTTCCAGCCGGAGATCCGCCAGCTGCTGGAGAAGGTGGGCAGCCGGAACATCCGCCTGCTGCGCATTTTCCAGCCGGAGCAGCAGTCCACCGAGCTGGAGCGGGCCATCGACCAGACCGTGGCGGCCTGCACCGACATGGCCAAGACCCGCACGGGGGTGCTGATCGTGTTCGAGCGGAAGCTGCTGCTGGACGAGATCGTCCGCAGCGGCACCACCCTGGATGCGGCGGTGTCCAGCGAGCTGCTGAAGAACATCTTCTTCGTGAAGGCCCCCATGCACGACGGCGCCGTTATCATCCGGCAGGGCCGGATCCTGGGCGCCGGGTGCATGCTGCCGCTGTCCAAGAATGTGAATCTCAGCCGGGACCTGGGCATGCGCCACCGGGCGGGCATTGGCATGAGCGAAAACTCCGACGCGGTGGTGGTCATCGTGTCGGAGGAGACAGGCTCTATCTCCGTGGCCATCGGCGGCATGCTGAAGCGGCACCTGATGCCGGAGACGCTCCGGCAGTTGCTGCGCAACGAGCTGATGCCCCAGCCGGAGGAGGAGCCGGACAAGCCCCGCCTGTCCCTGCGGGAGCTGCTGCACGCCCATAGAAAGGGGGAGCAGAATGGAAACCAAGACTAACACCAACCAGAATCCCGACAAGAGCCGCAAGGTCATCCGCATCGTCATCTCCATCCTGGTGGCCATCGCCCTGTGGGTCTATGTGGACCGGGGGCTTTCCGTGGAGGTGACCATGAAGGTCAACAACGTCCCCGTGGAGTTTTCCGGCGAGGACACCAGCCTGGCCGAAAAGAACCTGATGCTGCTGTCGGGCTATGACACCACCATCGACCTGGTGCTCAAGGGTCCCCGCAGCGAGCTGTTCAAGCTGGACAAGAGCAAGGTCCGCATCGTGGCGGACACCAGCACCATTCAGGAGACCGGGCAGCAGACCCTGTCGTACCAGGTGTACTTCCAGGACGACATCCAGCGCAGCAAAATTTCCGTGGATCACGCCAGCGCCTACAGCGTCACCGTTACCGTGGGCGAGATGGACAGCAAGACCGTGCCCATCCGCTGCGACATCGTGGGCAGCACCGCCAAGGGCTTCACCGCCGGGGAGCTGACCCTGGATCCGGCGGAGCTGAACCTGCGGGGCCAGCGGGACGATCTGCTGAACATCGCCTATGCCAAGGTGACCCTGGACATTTCCGGCGCCGACCGCACCGTGGTCCAGGCCCTGGAGTGGGAGCTGTATGACTATAACGACATCAAGATCGACAACCCCGCCGTCCGCTCCAAGGTGAAGACCGTGCAGGCTACCCTGCCGGTAAAGACCTCCAAGGAGGTGGATCTGGTGGTCAACTTCGTCCCCGCCGCCGGGTCCACTCTGGACACGATACAGTATACCGTGTCCCCGGACAAGGTAACCCTGGTGGGCGAGAAGGACGTGCTGGACACCATCGACGCCATCGTGCTGGACACCCTGTACCTGCAGGACCTCCAGCCCTCCCAGAGCCTGACCTACAGCGTTACCGCCCCGGAGGGCACCACCCTGGCGGAGAACGTGGGCCCGGTCACCGTGACCATCGTGGTCACGGGGGTCACGGAGCGCAATGTCACCGTGACGTCCTTTAACTGCGAAAACGTGCCGGAGGGCTTCTCCGCCGTGCCGGTAACCGAGAGCCTGAACATCCTCCTGCGGGGCCTGGAGAGCGAGATGGCCCAGATCACCGCAGAGGACCTGCGCATTACCGTGGACCTCAGCGGTATCACGGAGCCGGGGGTCCACACGGTGCCGGTGACGGTGCAGGTGGCCAACTACGCCAACGTGGGCGTCAAGGGCTCGTATCAGATCGTGGTGGACGTGGAGCGTCTGCCGTAACAGAGATTTTCCCCAAGCGAAAGGACTGAGCAAAATGACACAAGTGGCAACTGTTGAAAAAATCCTTCGGGACGGATATGTGCAGATTTCTGTGCCCCGCAAGTCCGCCTGCGGACACGACTGCGAGGAGTGCGCCGGATGCGGCATGACCGGGGCCTCCGTCTATGCCGAGGCCCGGGACCCCGTGGGGGTCCGCCCCGGAGACAAGGTGGTGGTGGAAAGCTCCACCCGGGCTATCCTGGCGGTGACCTGGCTGGTGTATATGCTGCCGGTGGTGTTTTTCCTGCTGGGCTACTTCCTGTCGGCAGGGCTGACGGAGGGCTGGCGCTATGCCGTGGCCATTGCGGCGGCGGCGGTGTCGTTTATCCCCATCAAGCTGTATGACGGCTATGCCCGGAAGCGGGACACCCTGACCTATACCATCGTCCGGGAGTTCTGATGTTCGGTTATGTGCGGCCGTCGGACGGCCACCTGACGGCGGAGGACAAGCAGCGGTTCCAGGCGGCCTACTGCGGCCTGTGCCGCAGTCTGGGCCGGAGATACGGCCTGGCGGCCCGGATGATCCTGAACTATGACCTGGCCTTTCTGGCCATGCTGCTGTCCCGGGAGCCGGAGTGCCCCACGGCGCACTGCCGGTGCCCGGCCCACCCCATCCGGGGCTGCGACGCCCTGGAGCCTCAGCCCGCCTTCGACACGGCGGCGGACCTGAGCGTGATCCTCACCTGGTGGCAGCTGACCGACGGCGTGGCGGACCACGGCTTTTTCCGGGGGCTGCCGTACCGCGCGGCGCTGCTGGCCCTGGGCCGGGCGTATCGGAAGGCCCGGGCCAGGCGGCCCGGCTTCGATGAGCGGACCCGGGCCCACCTGGAGGAGCTGGCCCGGCTGGAAGGGGAGAGGTGCCCCTCCATGGACCGGGCGGCGGACGCCTTTGCGGCGCTGCTGGCCGGTGCGGCGGAGGAGGAACCGGACCCGGTGCGCCGCCGGGTGCTGGAGCAGCTGCTGTACCACCTGGGCCGCTGGATCTATCTGGTGGACGCGGCGGACGATCTGAAAAAGGATGTAAAGTCCGGTAGCTATAACCCGCTGGTCTACCGATTTCACGCCGAAGGCGGCACGCTGACGGCGGAGGACCGGGCGGCCCTGGCCGCCACCCTGGACAGCTCCGTCCGGGCCATGGCCGCCGCCTTTGAACTGGCGGATTTCGGCCCCTGGCGGGCCATTATCGAGAGTGTTGTATACGAGGGCCTGTACGCGGTGGGCGCGGCGGTGCTGAACGGCACTTTCCGCAAAGGACACAGAAGAAAACAACGAAAGGCAGGCGCCTGATATGCGCGATCCCTATCAGGTGCTGGGCATCCCCAGCACCGCCACAGACGAAGAAGTGAAGAAAGCCTACCGGAACCTGGCCCGGAAATACCACCCCGACAACTACCACGACAATCCCTTAGAGGACCTGGCCCAGGAGCGGATGAAGGAGATCAACGAGGCCTACGAGACCATCCGCAATCAGCGCAAGGCCGCCCAGTCCGGCGGCCAGAGCGGCTACGGCGCGGGGTACAATCCCGGCTACGGCGCGGGGTACAATCCCGGCTACAGCGGCGCCTACGGCGCTGCGTGGCAGCGGATCCGCCTGGCTATCTCCCAGGGGAACCTGAACCTGGCGGAGGAGCTGCTCAACGCCCAGACGGATCACAACGGGGAGTGGAACTTCCTGAAGGGGGCCGTGTGCTATAAGCGGGGCTGGATGGACGAGGCCCGGCGCTATTACGAGACGGCGGTGCAGATGGACCCGGGCAACGCGGAATATCAGCGGGCCCTGGATATGATAAACGGAAACGGCGCGGCGTACCGCCCCAACGGCTACGGGCACGTTACCACCGGCAGCTGCGCCGGGGACAACTGCACCAGCCTCTGCGCTGCCTGCGCCTGCATGAACTGCCTTTTTGGCGGCGGCGGATACTATTTCTGCTGCTGAGGGACGATAGATAGGAGGAGTTTACATTGGTCAAAAGCATGACCGGCTACGGCCGGGCCAGAGAGACCCTGCACCAGCGGGACATCACCGTGGAGGTGCGGTCTGTCAACAACCGCTTTCTGGACTGCACGGTGAAAATGCCCCGTGCTTACGTATTTGCCGAGGACGCCGTGAAGGCCCGTGTCCGGGCTGCCGTGTCCCGGGGCAAGGTGGACGTGTTCGTCACCATCGACGCCAGCGCCGCGGACGTGTCCGTGGTGACGGTGAACCAGCCCCTGGCCCGGGGCTATTACCAGGCCCTGACCCAGCTGCGGGATATGTTCTCCCTGGAGGGGGAGATCACGCCCATGGCCCTGGCCAAGCTGCCGGATGTGCTGACGGTGTCCAAGGCCGAGGAGGACCTGGAAACCGTGGCCGCCGATATCTGCCGGGTGCTGGACCAGGCCCTGGCCGCCTATAACGATATGCGGGCCGTGGAGGGCTGCCGCCTGGCGGAGGACATCGCGGGCCGCCTGGTGACCATTGAGACCGCCGTGGGCCGGGTGGAGCGGCAGTCGCCCCAGACCGTGTCCGCCTATCGGGAGCGGCTGGAGAAGAAAATGCGGGAGGTGCTGGCCTCCACCACCATGGACGAGGGGCGCATCCTCACCGAGGCCGCCATCTTCGCCGACAAGGTGGCCGTGGACGAGGAGACCGTCCGCCTGCGCAGCCATGTGGCCCAGCTGCGGACCATGCTGCAGGCCCAGCGGCCCACCGGCAAGGACATGGACTTCCTGATGCAGGAGTTCAACCGCGAGTGCAACACCATCGGCTCCAAGTGCAACGACCTGGCCGTGACCCAGGACGTGGTGGCCATGAAGGCCGAGGTGGAGAAGATCCGCGAGCAGGTGCAGAACATCGAGTAAGGGAGGGACCGCTGTGCAGCTGGTGAATATCGGCTTCGGCAATCTGGTGTCCGTGGGACGCCTGATCGCCGTGGTGAGCCCGGATTCCGCCCCCATCAAGCGGCTGATCCAGGAGTCCCGGGACCGGGGCATGCTCATTGACGCCACCTACGGCCGCAAAACGGCGGCGGTGTTGGTGATGGACAGCGACCATGTGGTGCTCTCCGCCCTGCCGGCGGAGAAGCTGGGCCCCCGCCTGGGCCTGTCGGCGGAGGATTTCATGCAGGAGGAGATCTGATTTTGGAAAAGCAAGGCAAAATATTCATTCTTTCCGGCCCGTCCGGGTCCGGAAAGGGCACGGTGCTCAAAAGCGCCATGAGGGAGCATCCGGACATGTTTCTGTCCGTGTCCGCCACCACCCGCGGACCCCGCCAGGGTGAGATTGACGGCGTACACTATCACTTCATCGACGACGACGCGTTCCTGAAGATGATCGACCGGGATCAGCTGCTGGAGCACGCGGGCTATGCCGGGAATTTTTACGGCACCCCCCGCATCCCCGTGGACGAGGCCCTGGATCAGGGCCGGGACGTGATGCTGGAGATCGACGTGCAGGGGGCGCAGCAGGTTTATGCCAAGCGGCCCGACGCCGTGCGCATCTTCCTGGCTCCGCCCTCCTGGTCGGAGCTGGAGCGCCGCCTGGTGAACCGGGGCACCGACTCCGCCGACAAGATTCGCCAGCGGCTGACCCGGGCCCGGGACGAGATGGCCCTGGCCGTGGATTACGACTATTTCATCATCAACGACGACGTGGAGCGCGCCGCCGCTGAGCTCAATGATATCTTCCGCGTGGAGCACTTCAAGCCCGCCGAGCGGATGCATTTGGTAAAGGACTAAAAATTTTTTCTGATAAAGGACGGTAATGCTATTATGATGCTCTATCCCGCTATGAACAAGCTGACCCAGTACATTCCCAACCGCTATATGATGGTGAACGTGGTGGCCCGCCGGGCCCGCCAGATCGCCATCGAGGCCCAGCGCCGCGACGAGCCCCTGGACGAGAAGCCCGTGACCCTGGCCATCAACGAGGTGGCCGAGGGCCGCTTCGATGCCAAGTCCATCGACACCGCCATTTCCGACGAGGCGTGACGGGACAGAAGGGGGAATCGCCATGCCGCAGATCGCCAAGGTGGCTGTGGCGGCGGCAACCTATGCCATTGACAAGCCTTACGACTATCTGATCCCCCAGGGGACGGACATCGCCGTGGGCATGCGGGTGCTGGCGCCCTTCGGGCGGGGCAACCGCGTCAGCGAGGGGGTCGTGCTGGCCCTGGGGCAGGGGGTGCCGGACAAACCCATCAAGCCCATCCGGTCCGTGGTGGACCGGGAGCCCGTCATCACGGACCGGGAGATCCGCCTGGCCCTGTGGATGCGGGAGCGGTATTTCTGCACGTTTTACGACGCCATCCGCACCATCCTGCCCGCCGCTGTGTGGTACAGCTATCGGGAGATGTGGTCCCTGACCGGGGAGCCCCTGCCGGAGGACCTGTCGGAGCGGGAGGCGGCGGCCTGCCGCCTGCTGCAGGACGGCCCCATGGAGCGGGACGACCTGTGCGCCGCCCTGGGGGAGACCGGAGGGCGGGTGCTGTCGGCCCTGAAAAAGCGGGGACTGCTGCAGATGGAGCCCCAGGGCTCCCGGAAGGTCCAGGACCGGGTGGTGCAGATCGCCTGCCTGGCCCTGGAGCCGGAGGAGGCCCTGGAGCGGATGGAGCGGAAGAAAAAATCCGCCGCCCGGCAGTATGACGCCGTGGCCTTCCTGGCCAAATACGGCGACGCCGTGGTGCAGGAGCTGTGCTACTACACCGGCGTGTCCCGGCAGGGCATCAGGAGCCTGGAGCGGGCGGGGCTGGTGTCCCTGCGCAGCCAGGAGGAGTACCGCATCTCCCGCCGGGACTATGACGCGGCGGCGGAGGAGATCACCCTCAACGATGAGCAGCAGCGGGCCTATGACGAGATCCTGGCCCAGTGCCGTGATGGCCGCCCCGGCGTCACCCTTTTGCAGGGGGTCACCGGCAGCGGCAAGACCCTGGTGTATATCCGCCTGGCCCAGACTCTGCTGGCCCAGGGCCGGTCCGTGATGATCCTGGTGCCGGAAATCGCCCTGACGCCCCAGATGATGGCCCGGTTTTCCGCCTACTTCGGGGACCAGGTGGCCCTGCTGCACAGCGGCCTGCGCCTGACGGAGCGGTACGACCAGTGGAAGCGCATCCGCCGGGGAGAGGCGCACATCGTGCTGGGTACCCGGTCGGCTGTGTTCGCCCCGCTGGAGAACCTGGGGCTGATCATCCTGGACGAGGAGCAGGAGAGCTCCTACGAATCCGAAAATCCTCCCTGCTATCACGCAAGGGATATTGCCAAATACCGCTGCTTCCGGGAAAACGCCCGGCTGCTGCTGGGTTCGGCCACCCCCACGGTGGAAACGGCGTATTACGCCCGCCGGGGGGACTATCAGCTGGCGCTGCTGCGGCGGCGCTACAACACACACCGGATGCCCCGGGTGATCCTGGCGGATATGCGCCGGGAGCTGCGGGACGGCAACGCCGGCTGCATCAGCCGGGAGCTGGCCCGGGAACTGGAGAAGAATCTGGAGGCCGGGGAGCAGAGCATCCTGTTTCTCAACCGCCGGGGCAGCAGCCGGGAGCTGCTGTGCCCCCAGTGCGGCTATGTGCCCCAGTGCCCCCGGTGCAGCGTGTATCTGACCTATCATTCCGCCAACGGGCGGATGATGTGCCACTACTGCGGCTATTCCGAAAAAAGCAGCGAAGCCTGCCCGGAGTGCGGCGGCGCCATGAAGCACATCGGCGTGGGTACCCAGCGGGCGGAGGAGGAGCTGCACGCCCTGTTCCCAGAGGCGGAAATCCTCCGCATGGACGCCGACACCGTCAGCCAGGGACATGAGAAGATCCTCCGGGATTTCCAGGTGCGGCGGGTGCCCATTCTGCTGGGGACCCAGATGGTGGCCAAGGGGCTGGACTTTGCCAATGTGACGCTGGTAGGCGTCCTGGCGGCGGATATGTCCCTGTATGTGGACCACTACCGGGCCTCGGAGCGGACCTTCAGCCTGCTGACCCAGGTGGTGGGCCGGGCCGGACGGGGGGACAAGCCCGGCCGGGCGGTGATCCAGACCTACACGCCCCAGAACGACGTGATCCTGGCCGCAGCGGACCAGGACTATGACCGGTTTTACGACGGCGAGATCCGCCTGCGGCAGCTGCGGCGGGACCCGCCCTTTGCCGACCAGTTTTTCATCACCGTCACCGGCCCCGAGGAGGGCCCGGTGCGCCGGGCCGCCGCGGGTCTGCGGGACGGACTGCGTTCCGCCGCCGGGCAGGAGCCCTATCGCGGCATGGCCCTGGATATCCTGGGCCCGGCCCCGGCTCCCGTGGTGAAGGTCAACAACCGCTACCGCTACCGGGTAACGGTGATCGGCCGCAACGACAAGACCCTGCGGGGCCTGCTGTCGGCGTTTATGAAGGAGTTTTCCCGGCGGCCGGAGCACAAAGCGCTGCATATTTACACCGATTGTAATCTGATGGACTGATAAAAGAGGTATACGACCATGGCATTGAGAAAAATCGTATTGCAGGGGGAGCCCTGCCTGACCAAGGTGTGCCGCCCGGTGACGGAGTTCAACGGCAGGCTTCACACCCTGCTGGACGACCTGAAGGACACGCTGCTGGACTCCGGCGGTGTGGGCCTGGCCGCGCCCCAGGTGGGCATTCTGCGCCGGGTGTGCGTGGTGATGAACGAGGATGACGAGATCATCGAGCTGGTGAACCCCGAGATCATCGCCACCGACGGCGAACAGACCGGGCTGGAGGGCTGCCTCAGCGTGCCCGGAAAGTTCGGTATTGTGACCCGTCCCTACACGGTGCGAGTCCGGGCCCAGGACCGGGACGGCGCATTTTTCGAGGTGGAGGATGAGGCACTGACAGCCCGCTGCTTCTGTCACGAGATCGAGCATCTGGACGGTCATCTGTTCGTGGAGCGCACGGACCATCTGCTGACCGAGGAGGAGCTGGAGGAGTATATCCAGCAGGAAGAGGGAGACGACGAGGAGTGAGGATCCTGTTTATGGGCACGCCGGATTTCGCGGTGGCGTCCCTGAAGCGGCTGGTGGAGGACGGGCACGAGATCTGCGGCGTATTCACCCAGCCGGACCGCCCCAAAAACCGGGGGCATAAGCTGGCTTTTTCGCCGGTGAAGGAATACGCCCTGGCCCAGGGGATCACCGTGTATCAGCCCACGAAAATGCGGGACGGCACGGCCCTGGCCCTGGTGCGGGAGCTGCATCCGGAGCTGATCGTGGTGGCGGCCTATGGCCGCATCCTGCCGGAGGACATTCTGAACACCCCACCTTACGGCTCCATCAACGTCCATTCGTCCCTGCTGCCCAAATACCGGGGAGCGGCCCCCATCAACTGGGCCATCCTCAACGGCGAGAGGGAGACCGGCGTCACCATCATGTACATGGCCAAGGAGCTGGACGCCGGGGACATTCTGCATGTGCTGAAAACCGATATTGACCCCCAGGAGGATGCCCAGACGCTGACGGCGCGGCTGGCGGAGCTGGGGGCCCGGGCGCTGTCCGAAACCATAGAGCAGCTGCGTACCGGGACCGCCTGCCGCACCCCCCAGGACCACAGCGCCTATACCTACGCCCCCATGCTCACCAAGGACATGGGCATCATCGACTGGACAAAGCCCGCCGGGCATATCCATAACCAGGTCCGGGGCCTGATTCCCTGGCCCTGCGCCTCCACGGAGCTGGGCGGGGCCACGGTGAAGGTGTTCCGCACGGAGGTAGGCAGCGAGACTGCTAAGGCTCCCGGCACCGTGGCGGCCGCCGGAAAGGCGGGCATCGACGTGGCCTGCGGCGACGGGCGGCTGCTTCGTATTCTGGAGCTGCAGCCCCAGGGGGGCCGCCGGATGGCGGCGGCGGACTATCTGCGGGGCCATCCCCTGCAGGTGGAGGCATGAGCCCCCGGGAGAAGCGCAGCGCCCGGGATGTGGCCCTGGATGCGCTGATGCAGGTGGACAAGGCCAACGCCTGGTCCGACGAGGCCCTGCGCCGTCTCATCGCCCAGAATGGGCTGGACAGCCGGGACGCGGCCTTTGCCACCCGCCTGTGCTATGGGGTGATGCAGAACCGGATGCTGCTGGACTACTACATTGGCTGCTGGTGCGCCCAGAAGCCGGAGCGGCTGGAGCCGGTGATCCGCAGCATCCTGCGCATCGGCGGCTATCAGATATTGTTTATGGACCGGGTGCCCCACCGGGCCGCCGTCAACGAGGCGGTGGAGATGACCCGCCGCCATGGGCGGCCCAAGGCCGCCGGTATGGTCAACGCCGTGCTGCGGCGGTTTGTGGAGCACTGGATGGATATGCCGGACCTGCCCAAGGGGTCCACGGCGGACTATCTGTCCCTGCGGTACAGCCATCCCAAGTGGCTGGTGCTGCGGCTGCTGGACCTGATCGGCCCCGATGAGACCCAGGAGTTCCTGCGGTTGGACAACGACGCCGTTCCCACCTGCATCCAGGTGAACCCCCTGAAAACCACGGCGGAGGACCTGGAGCGGGAGCTGCGGGGCGACGGCGTCACCGTGCAGCCCCACCCCTGGCTGGAGGGCTGCCTGGAGATCACCGGCACCGGGGACCTGCGCAGCCTGCCCGCCTTCCGGGAGGGACGGTTCCTGGTCCAGGACGCGGCGGCCCGTCTGGCCGCTATGGCGGCCTCCGCCGCTCCGGGGGACCGGGTGCTGGACGTGTGCGCCGCACCGGGGGGGAAATCCTTCTCCATGGCCATGGACATGGGCGACCGGGGGCAGATTCTGTCCTGCGACGTCCACCCCTACAAGGTGAAGCTCATCGAAAGCGGCGCACAGCGCCTGGGACTGACCTGCATCCGCGCGGCTGCTGCCGACGCCCGGGAGAAGCACGCCGCCTGGGAGGGGCAGGCCGATGTGGTCATGGCCGACGTGCCCTGTTCGGGGCTGGGGATCATCCGGAAAAAGCCGGATATCCGCTATAAGAATCCCAAGGAGCTGGCCCAGCTGCCGCTGGTGCAGCGGGCCATCCTGGAAAACGCCTCCGGCTATGTGCGCCCCGGCGGCACGCTGGTGTATTCCACCTGCACGGTGCTGCCGGAGGAGAACGAGGACGTCACCGGAGATTTCCTGGACAAGCACCCGGAGTTTGAGCCGGTGCGGACGGCGTTTCCCCTGCCGGTGGGGCCCTGCCCGGGGCAGGTGACCCTGTGGCCCCAGCGCCACGGCACCGACGGGTTTTATATCTGCCGGATGCGCAGAAAGGACTGAGCAAATTGACGGACATGCGATGCATGACGGAGGAGGAGATCAGCCGGGTGCTGGCGGACATGGGCCAGCCCGCCTTCCGGGGCAAGCAGGTGTTCACCTGGCTGCACCGGGGGGTGCGCTCCTTCGACGAAATGAGCAATCTATCCAAACCCCTGCGCCAGCAGCTGGCCCAGGCGTACACCATCTCCGTGCCAACTGTGGCCCGGAAGCAGGAATCCCGGCTGGACGGCACCATAAAATACCTGTGGGAGCTGCCGGACGGCAACTGCATCGAAACGGTGCTGATGCAGTATCACCACGGCAATACCGTGTGCATCTCCTCCCAGGTGGGCTGCCGCATGGGCTGCGCCTTCTGCGCCAGCACCGTGGCCGGAAAGGTCCGGGACCTGACCGCCGGGGAGATGCTGGACCAGGTGCTGTTCACCCAGCTGGATTCCGGCCGGGAGATCTCCAATATCGTGCTGATGGGTATTGGAGAGCCCCTGGACAATCGGGACAACGTGCTGCACTTTCTGCGCCTGGTGAACCATCCCGACGGGCTGAACATCGGCATGCGCCATATCAGCCTGTCCACCTGCGGCGTGGTGCCGGGCATCGACGCCCTGGCGGAGGAGGATCTGCAGCTGACGCTGTCGGTGTCCCTCCACGCGCCGGACAGCGAGACCCGGTCCCGGATCATGCCGGTGAACCGGGCCTGGGACGTGGAGGAGCTGTTTGCCGCCTGCCACCGGTATTTCCGTCGGACCGGGCGGCGCATATCCTTTGAATACGCCATGATCGACGGGGTCAACGACCACGACTGGCAGGCGGACCTGATCGCCCGGCGCATCGCCGGTATGCCGGGCCATGTGAACCTGATCCCCCTCAACGACGTGGTGGAAAGTCCCTTCAAGCCCAGCCGCCGCATTGCGGCCTTCCAGAAGCGGCTGGAGTCCCACGGCATCACCGCCACCGTGCGGCGGAGTCTGGGCGGGGATATCGACGCCTCCTGCGGCCAGCTGCGCCGCCGCGCCATGGAGGAGAGAAAGGGGGAGGACCCTGAATGAAGCATTGGGAGATCACCGACACCGGCCTGATACGCCATGAAAATCAGGACGCCTTCGGCTTTGCCCAGCTGCCCGGCGGCTATGCGGTGGCCGTAGTGTGCGACGGCATGGGCGGCGTGGCCGGGGGCAGCATCGCCAGCACCGTGGCGGTGAAGACCTTCATCCGCACCCTGACGGAGACGGTGCACTCCGGCCACACGGACCGGGCGGTGCAGGAGGCCGTCACGGCGGCCAACGCCGCCATACGCCAGCGGGCCGCCGGTCATCCGGAGCTGAAAAGCATGGGCACCACCCTGGTGTCCGCCCTGGTGAAGGGGGATAAGGTCCTCATCAGCAACGTAGGCGACAGCCGGGCCTATCTGGCCGGCGCCGACGGCCTGCGCCAGATCAGCCGGGACCACTCCCTGGTGGAGGACATGGTGGAAAAGGGGGACCTGACCCCCAGTCAGGCCCGCAGCCACCCCCGCCGCAACCTGATCACCCGGGCCTTGGGCCCGGACCCCGCCGTGGAGGCAGACGGCTTCCCTCTGCAGTGGAAGCCCGGGGATTTCCTGCTGCTGTGCTCCGACGGCCTGGTGAACACCGTCACGGACCAGGAAATTATGTTTGAAATTCTGCATAACGGACAGCCGGAGGACTGCTTGCAGCGGCTGATGGCCATTTCCAAGCAGCGGGGCGCGCCGGACAACGTGACGGCCATCCTGCTGATGAACGACTGAAGGAGGAATTGACGATATGGATCCTTACATTGGTAAAATGCTGGATAATCGCTACGAAATACTGGAGCTGATCGGCAGGGGAGGCATGGCCAACGTCTACAAGGCCAAGTGTCACCGGCTGGACCGGCTGGTAGCGGTGAAAATCCTGCACAGCGACCTGGCCCAGAACGCCGACTTCCGCCGCCGGTTCATGGATGAGTCCCGGGCCGTGGCCCAGCTGTCCCACCCCAACATCGTGTCGGTTTACGACGTGTCGTGCAGCGATGACGTGGACTACATCGTCATGGAGCTGATCGACGGCGTGACCCTGAAGCAGTATATGGAGCGCCGGGGCCAGATGGACTGGCGGGAGGCGCTGCACTTCATCACCCAGATCATGCGGGGCCTGAGCCATGCCCACAGCCGGGGCGTGATCCATCGGGACATCAAGCCCCAGAACATCATGGTCCTGCGGGACGGCAGCGTCCGGGTGGCCGACTTCGGCATCGCGTGCCTGGCGGACCAGGGGCAGACCCTGACCCAGGAGACCCTGGGCTCCGTGCACTATATCTCGCCGGAGCAGGCCCGGGGCGACCGGGTGGACGCCCGGTCCGACATCTATTCCGCCGGCGTGGTGCTGTATGAGATGCTCACCGGCAAGCTGCCCTTCCAGGGGGACTCCGCCGTGTCCGTGGCCATCCAGCACCTGAGCGCCGTGCCCAAGACCCCCCGGGAGCTGAATCCCGATATCCCCGAGGCCCTGGAGCTGATCTGCATGAAGGCCATGTGCCCGGACATCTCCAAGCGCTACCAGACCGCCGACGCCATGCTGGACGATCTGGAGAAATTCCGCAAGGACCCCGCCGTGGACATGGACTATATCCGGGAGGACCTGAAGGCCGCCGTGGTGTGCCAGGAGCCCACCCAGCCCCTGCCTACCAACCAGGTGGCGGCGGTGAGCCGGGCCAACAGCGCCGTGGCCCAGGAAGAGGAGGACAAGAAGCACAGCCGCAAGGTGGTGGGCCTGGTCATCGGCGGGTTCGCCCTGGCCCTGGTGCTGATTTTCGTGGTGTTCAAGCTGGTGGCCGGCGGCTTTGACGCCGGCAATGGCACGGCGTCCCACCAGGTGCCGAACCTTCTGGGCAAGACCCTGGAGGAGGCCGAGGCCCTGCCCGAGGTGAAGGACATCTTCCGCATCGAGGTGCTGGGCACCAAGCCCAGCGACAAGTATGAGCCCGGCCAGATCGTGGAGCAGGACCCCGCCAGCGGCCGCAGCCGCAAGAACAACCTGGTCATCAAGGTCTATCTCTGCGCCCAGGAGGACGATACGCTGATGCCCACCGTGGTGGGCAGTGAGTTCCTGCAGGCCAAGACAGAGCTGAACAACCTGCACCTGGACCTGGATGTCCAGCGGGCGGAGGCATATTCCCCCGACGTGCCGGAGGGCCAGGTGATGCAGAGCTCTCCCACCGCCGGTAAGCCTCTGAATAAGGGCGACACCGTGGTGCTGACCGTCAGCAAGGGGCCGGAGACCAAGCCCCTCACCGTGCCCAATTTCGTGACCATGCACATTGACGCCGCCGCCCAGCAGGCGGAGGCCCTGGGCCTGACCGTGGGCGAGCATCAGTACGAGTTCAGCGATAAGCCCGAGGGCACCGTCATCGGCCAGAGCATCCAGCAGGGCACCGAGGTGCAGTCCGGCACGCAGATCGTGTTCACCGTCAGCAAGGGCGCCAGCTCCGCTGAGCGGGTGGTGGTGTTCGACATCCCCGAGCAGTACCGCAGCGACAGCAATATGAAGATCGAGGTCATGCAGGACGGCAGCATCATCCACTCCACCTATGTGGACGGCGGCACCGCCTCCTTTACCTACACCTTCCACGGCAGCGCCGGTTCCACCTCCACCATCAAGCTGTATATCAACGGAACCGAGGCCGTGGCCCAGGAGATCACGTTTTGATCCGGGGACGCATTGAAAAGGCCCTCAGCGGGTTTTACTATGTGAACACCGGGGCGGAGACCCTGCAATGCCGGGCCCGGGGCAAGTTCCGCCGGGAGGGGCTGTCTCCCCTGGTGGGGGACTGGGTCCAGGTCCGGGAGCTGGGCGGCGGCGAGGGCTTTGTGGAGGCGGTGGAGCCCCGCCGCAACGCCTTCGACCGCCCGGCGGCGGCCAACATCGACCAGCTGGTGATCATCGCCTCCGCCGCCCTGCCGGTGACGGACCCGTATCTCATCGACCGCATCAGCGCCATTGCCGCCCTGAAGGACTGCCGGGTGCTGCTGTGCCTGAACAAGTGCGACCTGGACCCGGCGGAGGAGCTGTACGGGATATACAGCGGCTCTGCCATCCGGGTGCTGCGGGTCAGCGCCGTCACCGGCCAGGGGATCGACGAGCTGCGCCGGGAGCTGGCCGGAAAGCTCAGCGCCTTCACCGGCAACTCCGGCGTGGGGAAGTCCAGTATTCTCAACGCCCTGGACCCCCGTTTTTCCCTGGCGGTGGGGGAGGTCAGCAAGGCCCTGGGCCGGGGGCGGCACACCACCCGCCATGTGGAGCTGTTCTCCCTGGGACAGGACACCTATGTCATCGACACCCCGGGCTTTGCGTCCTTTGATACCCAGGAGCTGGACCTGGAGCTGAAGGAGCACCTGCCGGAGACCTTCCCGGAGTTTGCCCCTTATGTAGGCGGCTGCCGCTTTGTGGGGTGCAGCCACACCAAGGAGAAGGGCTGCGCCGTGCTGGAGGCCGTCCATCAAGGGAAGATCCCTCGCAGCCGCCACGCCAGCTATCTGCGGCTGTATAACGAGCTGAAGGACCTGAAGGCCTGGGATAAGAAATAAAAAAATTCCTCTGCATGCTTGCAGAGGAATTTTTTTTTGTCTTACAGGCTGCCCTCCCGGGTATAGTGCTCGTACCGCTCCTGCAGCCAGGCCTTCAGCTGCTCCACGCCCTGGTCGTCCCAGGGGAAGTCCTGCTGCTGCACGTCCTTGGCCACCTCGAAGCAGTACACGGTGTAGACCGCCGTATGCAGAAGGCCGTTGTCCTTGTCCATTTCAAAGCGATAGCGGAAGTCGTCGATGTTCCCGGTATACACGAAGGCCCGCTTGAACCACCGGGGCGTCAGCTGGGAAAAGTTCGGATGCATCTGAATCACTCCTTATAAAGTCTTTCACACCAGGTCGTATAGCTGCCGCAGATCCCGAATCTCGTAGTCGATCCGCAGGTCCTCCGGCCGGGCGGCTTCCTTGGGATTGTACCAGCAGCAGGGGAGGCCGTAGTTATTGGCTCCCCGGATGTCGCTGGACAGGGAGTCCCCCACCAGCAGGCAGTTCTCCCGGGTGATGCCATCAATGCGGGAGAAAACGTAGTCGAAGTATGCGGCACTGGGCTTGCTGGCCCCGGCCTCCTCCGAAATAAAGGCCCCGGTGATATAGGGCGCAATGGCGCTGCCCGCCAGCCGGGACCGCTGCACCGCCGCCACGGCGTTGGTGACGATGTACAGCCGGTGCTCCCGGGACAGGCCCCGGCAGACCTCCAAGGCGTGGGGCAGCAGCAGGGTGTTCTGTCCCAGCACCTGTAGGTGCAGTTCGTTGCACCGGGCCGCATTCCGATCCAGGCCCATTTCCTTCAGAAAACGCCGGAACCGCTCCACCACCAGAAAGTCCTTGGTGCACTCGCCCCGGTCAAAGGCCGCCCACATGGCGTTGTTGCACCGCTTATAGCACTGAAAGCTCTCCTCCGTGTCCGGGATGTCATATCGGGCGCACACCTCATGAAAAGCGTGCCGGTTTCCCGCGTCAAAATCAAACAATGTGTTGTCTGCGTCCAGCAGCAGATAGGGGTATTTCATGTCGTTGCTCCTGTTATTATATGGTAATAGGGAGTATATCATAACTGCGGCAAGGATGCAATAGCGGATTCATAACCCCACCTTCTGGCAGGGATAAAAAAGTTGAAAAATGCGGGAAAAAGGTGTTGACAAATGGGGAATGGGGTGGTATCCTAACAAAGCTGTCGGCGAGAGCCGCGGCGGAGACACGGAGAGCTGAAAAAAATCAAGACTTCCCGAAAAAAGTTCTTGACAAAGCGAGCTCGATGTGGTATCCTAAATAAGTCGTCTGCAAAGACGGTGAACGACAAACGGTTTCAAAAAATGTGAAGAATGTCGAAAAAAGTTCTTGACAAACGAAACTGCTTGTGGTAAAATACCAACTGTTCCGCGGATGCGGGGCGTGTATCTTGTAAATTAAACAATGAACGAACAAAGCACCAGACGGGAGCACATGAAGATGTGCAACTGAAAAGCTCGGACGCTGGGGTTTAGTCAATTACCCGGTGTTTGAGCAGAGTTTATGAAGCTATGGAAAATAGCTCTGTAAAATGATTAGCTCAGCGGAAACGCTGTGTTGATACGATTTATAGAGAGTTTGATCCTGGCTCAGGACGAACGCTGGCGGCGTGCTTAACACATGCAAGTCGAACGAGAATCACTGGAAGGAGTTTTCGGACAACGGAAGGTGAGGACAGTGGCGGACGGGTGAGTAACGCGTGAGGAACCTGCCTTTCAGAGGGGGACAACAGTTGGAAACGACTGCTAATACCGCATGACACATAGAGATCGCATGGTTTTTATGTCAAAGATTTATCGCTGAAAGATGGCCTCGCGTCTGATTAGCTAGTTGGTGAGGTAACGGCCCACCAAGGCGACGATCAGTAGCCGGACTGAGAGGTTGACCGGCCACATTGGGACTGAGATACGGCCCAGACTCCTACGGGAGGCA